>OFGK01000028.1_pt1 | contig 137403 bp, 123 predicted proteins | sample 1521771 | NCBI WGS metagenome assembly OFGK01 (sample SAMEA3504088, study PRJEB24116) | mouse gut metagenome | biome: mouse gut; feature: mouse-associated habitat; material: faeces | place: Denmark | collected 2011 | reverse complement strand
GCTGGTGAAGCTGTCCGGCGGCGAACCACGGGACAGCCACTATTTATCCCTGGGCGGAACCGGCCCCCGCGCCCTGATGCAGTTTCTTCACGACCACCCCCATGTTACACAGATCAGCCTTTGCCTGGACAACGACAAGGCCGGCTTGAAAGGTATCGAACGGCTCACGCAGGAAATCCAGAACAACGCGGAACTTTCCGGGCGGGTGAAGCTGGTTTACCCCAACCCGCCGAAGCTGGGCAAAGACTACAACGAGTTTCTCTGCATCCACGTGAAAGCGGCACGGACGGCACAGCGGCAGCGGGACGGGGCGCGGTAATGCTATTTAATTTCCGGCTCTAAATTTTCAAATTCAGGCGCATCGAAAAAATCTATCAGCGTCATATCCAAACCGTCGCATATTTTCTTGATGGTTGAAATTTTCGGGTCGGTACTCTTGCCATACAAGATGTTTTTGACGGAGGATGGCGGCAGCGCCGACATCGTAGCCAGTTTGTTGATGGTAATGCTGCGCTCCGCACATAAACGGAGTATCCGGGTCTTAATCGCTGAAATCGTATCCATAGCTGTATCCTGCCCCCTTTTTTATCAAGCATACAAAATATGGCTTGCAAAAGTAGGCTACCCATGCTACTATTTAGGCTATGGATAGCCTTTTTTAGAAAGGAGGAACCTTTGGCTATTTCCAACATTTTACCACGAAAGATTATGAAAAACCGCACCCGTCAGCAGTCAATGGCAGAACGCCACGACTATGACCAGAAAGAAGAAAAGACAGACGGCGGCGAACTGGTTTCCTCTTATATGTGCAGCCCGGAAACTGCCGCCGAAGAATTTGAAATCAGCAAAAAACTGTACGCCCAGCTTACCGGGCGCAGCCAGTCAGAAAAGCACGACATTATTATGTACCGCATTATCCAGTCATTCAAGCCCGATGAAGTCAGCCCGGAGGAGGCGCACAAAATCGGCTGCGAGCTGGCGATGAAATTTACCGGCGGGCAGCATCAGTTTGTGGTGGCCACCCACACGGATAAGCGCCACATCCATACCCACATTGAATTTAACAGCACCAACCTAAACTGTGACGCAAAATTCCAGAACGTGAAAAACTCCGCTTTTATCCTGCGGCGCATGAACGATGAACTGTGCCGCGCCCACGGCCTTTCGGTAATTGAGAATCCGAAGAAAAAAGCCAAGTCCCAAAAGGAAATGGCGGCGGCGCAGTATGGCATCAGCCACAAGAAGCAGTTACAGCAGACCATTGACAAGGTGCTGCCGGAGTGCAATCATTATGAGGAGTTTCTGGCAAAGATGCGGGCTGAGGGATATGAGGTTGTGGACGGCAAAAATCCCGGCTTCCGTCTGCCCGGATGGGATCGCCCTGCAAGGGTGAACCGGCTGGGCGGCGATTATACCAAGACCGCCCTGCGCGCCAGAATTACCAGCCAGCGCGGGCGTTTGGCGGCAGGAAAAACAGCGCCGAAACGAACCGGCAGAAAGGTCAATCTCCTGATTGACATTCAGGCGAAACTTGCCGCCGGAAAAGGCGCAGGCTATGAACGCTGGGCGAAAATTTTCAACCTGAAAGAAGCGGCGAAAACACTGAATTTCCTGATGGAAAACGGACTAACCGATTATGACGAACTGGCGCTTCGGGCAGCGCAGGCCGAGGACGGTTTCAATGCGGCTTCACAAAAAATCAAACAGTTGGAGGCGCGGATGGCAGGCGTGGCAAAGTTAAAAACCCACATCATCCAGTATTCCAAAACGCGGGAAGTCTACGCGGCTTATAAGAAGTCCCGCCACAAGAAAGAATTTCTCGCGGAGCATGGCGCGGAGATTGCCCAGCATGAAGCCGCGAAGAAAGCCTTTGACGCTCTGGACGGCAAGGCCATTCCCAAAGTGGCGCAGCTTTCAGCGGAATATGCTACGCTGCTGGAAGAAAAACGGGAACAGTACGAACAGTACAAGGCGCTGCGGCAGGATATGATTACCTACCAGACCGCACTCCGCAACGTGGATAAGATTTTAGGATTGGAACCGCCGGAGCAGGCGCAGGAAAAAGAACAGCCCAAACCGGAACGGTGACGCAAAAGTGCCGCCCCTTTCCAACCGGGACGGCACTACTCTTTTTGCAGCATTTGTTTTGCTTAACCGGCAGACGGGCGGCAGGATTTGTTTTTAAGTATTCGCTAATAAGCAACAATAAAATACGAAAGGGGAACAGAAATGGAACTGAACTATTTTAAGGACAGGCTTTTTGATTTACTGAATGACAGCGAGGGGATGGGGATTGCCGACCTGAACACAGACGAGCGGAACGGATTACTTACTGTCATGACTGACGACGGGAATGTATTTGAAATCGTATGCCGGCAGGCAGCGGGAAAGGGGGACGGATGGATGACCGCAAGCTGACTGTATGTTACGGGCGTGGCAATTACAAGCAGGCTCCGCCGCAGATTGTTTTACAAGGAAAATGGCTGGAACAGACCGGATTTTCCGCTGGGGACAAAATCATCGTGAAATGCCAGCAGGGACAGCTTATCATCACAAAGAACGGAACAAAGAAAGATTTACGTCTATTTGTCATATCATCATCCTGTGACAGTCGGCAGTAGAGAGCTGTTATTTTTTCTGTAGATTGTCTGTTCAAATTTAAACTCCTTTCCGACAACCGATACAGCATTTGCATTTACAAATACATTGTATCATAGTTTTTGTTTTACTTCAACGCTTTAAAGTGAAATCTTTTGTTGCTGTACTAATACTTGTACCCTAACTTTCTAATGATTTGATTAAGGAAATATTCATCACCATCTGAATTGAAATGACTTACCACTTCGTAGGTTGTATTTCCGTCTTTCATTTCAAAATCAATATCATCAGGTGTACGGACTAATGATTTACTTTTTCGGTTGGTTTCAATCAGTCTTGGTTTATTTGAAATTTCCTTTTCAATTTCATCCCATTGCTCATTTGCTTTTGACAAAATTTCTTGGACTTGCTGTTCTCTGTTATTCATAGTTTTATACGCCTCCTTTCTAACGGGTTTCAGGGTGTCCCTGACAAGCACCATTTTTCACCGACAGGAGTAAAAATGGTCTGCTTGCTAAGGCGATGCAATCATTTTTTGATTGCTGCCTTAAATGGATTTTGTATATCAAAATCCGATGCTCGCTAAAGTGTAGGACACACTTTTTATGCTTCAAAAACACCTCTTCACTATACGGACATTTTAATGCTCGAATCTGTTGGTTTTTTCTAACAATTCATAAATTGTTTACAAAATTCAAGCAAAAGAAAAAGTCGTTTACAAAAGTGAATAGCACAAACAAGCAGAGCCTTTCAGCTCCGCCTGCATAGCGTGTTTACTCACTATGTAAACGACTTAAAATAATCTTGAATATATCCTATCCCAACCATTTTTATTGAATAGAAGGGTAGGTTGTGATGCTTTTTCATCACTAAAAACATAAACACATATTTAATTTTCATCCAAATATTAACAGATACTTATCAACCCATCGATAAAATATTATATGAATTTTCGAAATATATTGCACTAAATAAAACAGTAAATTTGAAACACCATTAAATATCTAAATATTAGACTATAAAATTAATAATTATGATAAAAACTTATAATTATATTTAAATTCACATTATACAAACTATTAATATATAATCAATATTAAATTTTTTTCAGTACGATAACAGTTTCCTTTTTTATTCCTTTAAAGTTTTGTGCTTTTGTATCTACATAAGTTTTATTTTTTAAAATATTTCTTCTAAAATCATATATTACTTTAAATCCATAATGCTCAGCTATTGATGAAAGTATGGCATCAAAAGGAACTTCTTCATCATTTACATGTCTATTGCCTACAGTAAACACCATAAATTTCCCCTGTTTTACTAAAGTATGTAGTGACGAAATAACTTTTTCAAAATCTAATAAAAAGCTTGCAACTTTACGTGCCTTTTCAATTTGCATATCAGCACTTAATTTATTATATAAGGATGAAAATTTTTCAGAATATAAAAACAAGTCTGATTCCAATATTGAATGAACAGAATATTTATTTCCGCCTAAACTGTTCTTATCAATATTTGAAAGTGTTTTGATAACATTTTCAGACACTTTATTTGATATATCCTGTAAAGGAATCCATCTCAATGGCAGAACAGAAAATTGACCATAAGTAATTGTGGTTGCATTGTCACCATATGGTGGCGATGTAATAACTAGGTCAATACTATTTGGTTTAAATACACGTCTATCAGAAAGCAATTTAATAGAATCACCATACATTATATGTACTTTTGATTTATCTTTTGAAAGCATCTTTTTATAATCACTTATTGCAGTAATGTTTTCAAATAATTTATATTGAAAGTTAGAAATACAATTGAAATTTGAATGTTCTATGTCTTGTGATTCTTTAATATGTAATTTAAAGGTACTTGTTCTTGAGTTATCTGCTTGTTTGGCAATTTCAGCGAATGTAAGCCAAAATAATTGTCTATATTTTAATGAAGTTTCATTTAAAATTTCTGACCGAATATGGCTTAGTTGGTCAATTACATCTTTCTTGTACCATTTGTCTATATTTTCAAATTCAAATAGTTTATATTTAGAACTTTCATTGATTCTTTTAATTAGTTCTCTAGATTTCTTTTGCAAAATATTAATATTATAATTTTGAAGCTTAACTTGAACTGCAAGATATGACAATGGATTAATATCAATTCCATTTACATCTAAACCCCTTAACAACCCTTCTACCAGGATTGTACCAGAACCCATAAATGGATCAAGAACATTCTGAATATCCTTATCATGTTTTAAGATAATATCAAAGATTTCACCTTGCATATTAGGGACCATTACCGCTGGATATTTAATCATAGAATGTACATGTTCTCGTTTATCGTTATCTTTAAAGTCCCAATATTGCGGATTGACATCTTTAGCCTTAATTTCCTGTATTAAATTTTCAGTATTCAACATATTCACCACACTTTATTTACGGAAACAACTCTCATAAAACTCACAGTTGATATTTTTGCAAAATTCCTTATCCCCATTAACCTTTAATTGAATTGCTTTTGGATAACTATTATTTTTAATTCTAGTTTCACAATCTATAAGTTTATCGTTAAAAATTTTCCTATCATTACTTGTGAGATCAATAGTTATAGGATTGCTGTTATTAAAATCATAAGATTCAATATAATCCACCTTTTCTCCAGTTAGTTTTTCATATCCTAAAACATACACCATTAATTGATTTTTTATTTGTTCTCTAGATAGAACTTCACTACTTGATTTAAAATCAACCAGAGTAATTGTGTGATTAAGTTCATCTCTAACCAAATCAATTCTTCCGTTGATGAACATATATTCATCTATATTATATTCAATACCTTTTTCGGAAAACTTAATAAATTTAAATCTAGCTGCATTTTTCCTTACATATGATTTTAAATTTGTAAATGCCTTTTCCGTCATTGCTTCATAAAGCTTTGGAGAGCCATAAGGCAATCTTAAATATTTTTTTACAATTTCACTTATAACAGTATCATTCATATAGTCTATATATTCGTGATTTTTATGGATATAATCTAGCATGTTATGTATAGATCTACCATATCCCATTCTAATATTTAATGGAGATCTAAATCCAAAAATATTTAACATTTGAAATTTGTATGGACAATCGAAAAGATCTTTAAGTAAAGAAAAGTTTAATGTTATTATCTCATCAGTTGATAATTTTGTCAAATTTGATTTTTTATAAACTTTGTCAAGATACAATTTTTCTTCTTGATATGGTGAATGCTTAGCTTCAACAAATGGAAATGCAGGCTCTTTATAAACTCGCTTTCCACTTACTTTTGGAATGATATTTGATCTAGTGAGAAATAAGAATTTCTCACTCCTTGTCATACCTACATAAAAAACTCTTCTTATGCTTTCCTTATCATCCTCATATTGTTGTTTTATAATATTATTGTTGAATATTCCCCATGCATTTGTTCCGCCTGGATTCTTTTGAGGGAAAATAGCATGTTTGGTCAAAAAAGGCATAAAAACTACAGGATATTCAAGACCCTTAGCTTGATGATACGTCATTATTCTTAAACATTTTATAGCTTTAAAATTTGGTGATAGCCAACCTTCAGGATATATTCCAGGGGCATCTTCAATTAAAAATGTTTCAAACGCTCTTAATCTATAAGTTGGAAATAATGATAAATTAATTTTTTCAAAATCATTTATCATTTCAGTAAATTTACCCCAATTATACAAAACCTTTTCCTGCCCAAAAGATAATAAATCTAATTTTGAAAAAAGTTTTTTCAATGCGCCTTGAATCGTGTATTCATATTCGTCTCCAATGAATGGTTCACAAATAAATGCTTTCAATATTTCTTCAATTTCACAATTATTTAATTTTGAATAATTCTTCCACTTATTTATAAAATTCTGTTCGAATTTTAAATGATTGTTGATATAATCTAAAGTTATTGGTACATTACTTAAACTTAATTTAACAAATTGAAAAAGATATTTAAATGTATCACATAACAATATTATTTCAGATGAAGAAAATAAATCTTTGGTTCCTTCAACAATAAAATCAATGTTATTTGCTTCTAAAGCACTTATAAGTTCCGGTATTTTTTTTACTGAACTTACAAGTATGACCATGTCATCCAACTCAAGTTTAAAAATTTTATCTTTTCGTTTATATTCAGTTCCTAGTAATTGCTTTATTTTTTCTATAATAAAATTTATTTCATCCTCCTTTGTATCAAATTCGTGAGTAATTATATCTCCTTGCTCATAAATCTGAGATTGATTACTCTTCATATCTTTTAAAATACGATTATTGTTTTGATTTATTACTTGTTTTGAAATTTCAGTTATTCCAATACTGCTTCTAAAATTGATATCAAGATCAATTTTCTTTACATTAGGATAATTAATTTCAAAATTTTTTATGTAAGATAAATTACTACCACGCCATTGATAAATTGTTTGATCGTCATCACCAACAACGCAAATAATTGTTCCTTTTTCAGAAAAATATCGAATGATTTTTTCTTGAGCACTATTGACATCTTGATATTCATCCACTATCAAATACTTTAGATTTTTAACAATACTATCATCGAATTCGCCATTTTCTAGTCTTGTAAGAGTATTAATTATAATTGAAGTAAAATCAAAAAAGCATTCATCTTTCAGTGTCTTTTCATATTTGTATATATGTGCCTGAAGTTCTTTCGATAAGTGTTCAATTCCATATTCTCTACCTATATCTAAAAAAGTTTTATATGCCCCTACTGCACTAGAAACTGTAGAAGACTTACTCATTGGACTTAATAGTTTATATGGGGCATTATTTTTAGGATAATAAGTAACATCATAAATTCCATTTTCTTTTCTATGTTTCTTTATAAATAATTTAGTTTGAATTTCATTTAGTGTCTCATATGTTTTATATTCTTCTGAGTTCTCCTGCAAAAGATTTAAACAAAATCCATGTATCGTTCCTATGTACATATTTGCTAGGCCCTCAAGAGTTTTATGTTTATTTTGATACCCTTCAAAAATCTTATGCTTAAGTGAAGATGCTGCCTTTTCTGTATATGTAATTGCCACTATATTTTCGGGCTGAACATCAGGCAATTCTAGTAATTGTAAAATATGTTCAACCATCGTAGAAGTTTTTCCAGATCCTGCACATGCAACAATTTGTAAATTTTGATCGACAACTTCAATAGCTCTTTTTTGATTATCAGTCCAAGTAGTCATAATAAATCCAACCTCACTACAATAATTTTATTAAAAATTAATTTTTTGTAAATAATCCATCTTATATATTATACTTATATTAAACAAAATACAATAAAAATGAAAAACTGCACACTTTTTTGACAAAAATGTTTAATTTTAATCAAAATAACCGTTCTTAATATATAAGTGTCGAAAATTGTAAAAAGTAACAAAAATATTTTTATGAATTTTTGTTTGACAAAAAATCAGAGGTTAAACATTCCGTTTAACCTCTTTGTATACATATTTATTTTACTTCTAATATTTCACCTTTCTTTAATCTAAAGATTGTATCTGCCTGTTTTGCAAGGTCAGTAGAGTGGGTTACGACTATTACACATTTATTTTTCTGATGTGCACAGTTTTTAAGTATTGTCATAATTTCTGCTGCGGTGTCTTCGTCGAGATTGCCTGTCGGTTCATCGGCAAGGATAATATTTGCGTCTGATGCTAAGGCTCTGGCAATTGCCACTCTCTGCTGCTGACCGCCTGAAAGCTTTAATACATTTCGCCTTGTTTCTTCTTTTGTTAATCCTAACTGTTCAAGTATTGGTAATGCAGGCAGTTTTGATGTTAATTGCACATTTTCTATAGGTGTTAAATAGTCAATCAAATTATAACTTTGAAAAATGAATGCTACATTTTTCTTTCTATGGTTTGCAAGTCCAGTTTTTTCAATATCCTCACCGTTATATAAAATCTTTCCTTTTGTCGGACTGTCAAGTCCCCCAAGCAATGAAAGCAAGGTTGTTTTTCCACAGCCAGAAGGACCAAGAATTGCATACATTTTCCCTTGTTCCATCTGCACAGAGATATTTTTTAGTACCTTTTGCCTGTTATCATATGTATAAACTAAATTTTCAATCTCTAAAATACTCATATTTATATCTCCTTAACTCATTTGCGATAAAATATTTTTTGGTTTAAATCTAATAATCGATAGTATTGCAAGTGATGTTGAAAAAACACATATTATAATCCCAATTAACCACACAATTGTATAATCTTGTAACGAAACAGATACATCTATCTTTGATAATTTTACCTGTTCATCATCTTTATCAGTAACAACATATTCTCCGTCAATTAATTTAACGGCTTGAGTTTGCTCGGTATTTTGAGAAAGTAATTTGTTACCGACCTGTTCTGCAATTAACGAGCTTGTACCGAATGAAATTAAAAATGCAAATACTGCGATAATTAAAACTTCTGTTATTTGCTGTAATAAAACAGCACCTTTTGATATTCCCATTGACAACAAAATACCTATTTCATGCGTTCTGCTTTTCTGTCTTAAGGCAAGTATTAAAACCAAAACAACAAATGTAATTGCAACAATGACTATTATCGCTGTAAACACAATATTTTGAATAGAACTTAAACTATCTTTTGCATTCTGATAATCATTGTCATACTTAGTGATGATACAATTATCCCATGAAACATTCGGAATTTGCTTAACACTTTCAATAATTTCATCTAATTCTTCAGGATCATCAACATAAAAATCACCATATTCACAACTTGCTTTTGAACTTCCATAAATTAATTGCGAACAGGACGCAATATCCGTAAATACAATGTTTTCATACAGATCATATGACGGAGCAATTCCGATAGAATCTTGCTCTTCAGTATTAGTAAAAATACCGATAACAGATACATCCATTTTCAACTTTTCATTAACAGGATTAGCAAGTTGTATGTGGTCACCGATTGACAACTTATTTCTTTTGGCAAAGTCTTCATGTATAAGTGCTGAGCCTTTCATATTACTTGTTATGGGATTGCCTTTAATAAGTTTAAAACCTGCATCTATAAAATATGTATCTTTTTCAGAGTTACTATTTGCTACAATTTTTCCTGCGTGTTCATAACCTTCAGGTACTTCTGATGCACCATCGATTTTAATTTCCAAAGTGTTTCCTTTTTCATTATAAAATGATGCTTGTGTATATGAACGCAGATTATAATTTTCGCTTAAACCGTCAATAAAAAGAATTTGATTGATAATGTTTTCATCAAGTCCATCATCCATATGTTTTGCATTGATGGTAAAACTACCCATAAGTGCTTTGCGGATATTAGCAGCGGTATCTTTAACTGCTGTATTAATTGAAAGACAAGTTAAAAGCATGGTTGCAATTACAAGCAGAAAGACAAATAATGATATTGTTTTTCCTTTCTTTCGTACTATGTATAAATAAGCTCTTTTAAAAAAATTCATGCTATTCACCTCATTCCATCTGTGAAAGAATTTCTTTCGGTTTGTATCTCATAACAGGAATACAGGAGCTGATAGTAGAAATAACCAGCAGAATAATACCACAAATCGCAACTATATAGAAATGCTCTAAAGTAACTTCAATATTGGCTGTTTTACCAAACAGAATACCCAAACTGCCAGCAAGGTTGATACTGACAAGATAAGACAACGGGAATGAAATTACGGCAATAAGGAGTGTTTCGATAATATACTGTAACAAAATCATAAGCTTTGAAATGCCTATAGACATTAGAATTCCGATTTCTCTCTTCCTGCTTTTCAGCCACATTGACAGAAGCAATATGATAATTGCTGCACTTACGCAGACAACAATAATAACCAGAACAGAAAGCAATGAGTTTGTATCTGAAATTGAATTTTCTACTCTTTCATAAACCTCATCATTTGCTATTATTTTATAGTTATTCCAGTTAATTGAAGAAATCTTTTGAACGTTATTTATTATTGCTTCAAGCTGCTGAGGATCATTAACGAAGAAGTCAGCGGATTCATATCCAACAGCTGCGGGACCATCATCAAAGTTTTTCAGCATCTCCTTCATAGCTGACATATCACAAAAAACATATGCGTTATATCCATAATATGAAGCTTCGTCATACATATTCTTTTCATCTGTTTTATCTGCAACAATATCAAATAAACCGATAATGTTAAATTCAATTATAAGCTCGTCTTCATAAAAAATGTTTACATTTTTTACAGTATCTCCGAGTCTCAATCCATTCTTCTCGGCATATTCTTTGCTTAAAATAATACAATTTTTATCATCTGCTGTAATATGCCTGCCTTCAACAAGAGAAAAAGAATTTGATAAAAACAATGATGAATATTCTGAATTTACAACTCCGTTTGCATACACCTGACTGTCAATAGATGGGTCGCCATAACTGCTTTCTCCTTTAAGATAGGTACCATCCTCTTTACACAAATTTGGAATAGAACTATATACTGCATTATAAGCTGAAATACCATCGGTTTGTGCTATACTCTTTATCATATTATCTTTCAAAAATTCCTGTGTGCTGTATGATTGATTCCCACCGCTCCATCCGCCTGTAGAAGTATCTCTTTCAACAGTAAAGCTTGCACCTGTTGTTCCTCGTAACTCCTCACTTTGTATATCCTTTGCATCAGATATTGCAAGACCTGATAACACAAGTGTTGAAACTGCAATCAGAACAAAAAATAATAACAGTGTCTTTTTCCATTTTCGAACTATGTACAAAATGGCTCTTATAAATAAATTCATCTATATACCTCCTGAATCTAATAACAATAAGATACGAAATTAGAATGGAGTTATGATGAAGTTAAAAAGTATTTTAGATAAACTTAAAGATCGGACTGAATAAATCAATCCGACCTTTGCTTATTGTGTAAAATCAATTGTGAAACAAATAACTTTCTCAGTATTTTTAATTTTATATTTTAATTTATGTTGTTCAAGAATGTTTTTAACGATATATAATCCTAAACCGCTTCCACCTGTTTTTCTGTTGTGGGAATTTTCTATTCTGTAAAACGGTTCAAAAATCTGTTTAATATCAACATCGGAAATTGAAACACCACTGTTTATTACATTCAAAATACCATTTTTCAGCGTAATACTAATGAATGCTTTTTGAGGTGAATGGTTAACAGCATTGCCAATGATATTAGAAATAGCCTTCTGCATTAAATTTATATCTCCATTGTAGATGTAATCATCAATATCTGTTTTGAATTGCTGTTCTTTAATTTCAGCAATACTTTGCCACTTTCTGCCGCATTGTCTGACAAGCTGACCTATATTCATTTTAGAAATAGTTAAAGCAAAATCACTGTCATTTATTTTGGATATAGAAAGAATTTCTTTAACTAAAGTATCCATATCGTCAACTGTTATTAATGACTTCTGCAAATAAATATCCCTATTTTTGTAATCGCCAACTTGATAAAGCATTCCTTCAAGCTCGCCCTTTAAAATGGTAATCGGGGTTTTAAGTTCGTGTGATACAGCACGAAAGAAATCAATTTGCAGTTTTTTTCGTTCTTGTTCTTTCTCTATATCTTCCTGCAATTTTTGATTAGCAATAGTAAGTTCATTAAGTGTACTGTCCAACTGCTCCGCCATTGTATTCAGACTGTTTGAAAGAACACCTATTTCATCCGTGCGTTTGGTATTGCACCGCCATGTCATGTCAAGATTAGTAAGCCGTTTGGATATATTGCTGATTTCGATAACAGGTTTTGTAATAAAACGTGAAATAAAATAACTGCCTGTTATTGAAACGCCAAAAATGATTGCACTGATTAAAGGAAGTGTTTTACAAAATGTTTGAGTTATTTGACTGACTGTTCTTTCTGAAACAGATATTGTTAAAACATATTTTTCATCTGAATTTTTGAAATATATTTCAGAAGAAATAGACTGTGTTTCAGATGTATAATCCGGATTTTCTTCTTCAATTTCTCCGCCATATGCAACCGAAACAGTATCACTTTGCAAAAAAGCATAGACATTATTATTAATGCAAAAATTATATATTTTTGTATCTGCATCTTCTTTTGTACCTTCTGACAATTCTTCGGCAAGCTGATTTACTTTATCATAATAATCCGAAAAAGCAACGGATTGATAGCTGTTAGGTATAACTGTCATTACAATACCATAGATAACAAAACTGACACTAAAAAGCAAAGTTGCAAGAAGAATAAAGATTTTCAGCCACAGACTGCTTTTAATTTTCTTTATCAATTCTATACCCAACTCCTCTTACTGTTTCGATACAGTCAACACCAAGCTTTTTTCTGATATTTTTAATGTGAGTATTGATTATCTTATCATCACCAAAATAATCATAATTCCATATGGTGTCCATAATCTGCTGCCTTGTAAAAACCCGTCCCTTGTTTTCCATAAACAAACGCAAAATTTCAAATTCCCGAGCGGTTAATTCTATTTCATTACCCGAAACGAAAACCTTGTAGTTTTCAGTATCAATCTGAATACCATTATGGGTTAAAATGGTTGCTTTGTTCGTGATTTCTGTACTGCGACGTAAAACGGCCTCAATTCTTTTTAGAACCAACGGCATAGAAAAAGGCTTTGTAATATAGTCATCGGCAAGCAATTCAAATCCTTTCATCTGACTTTCTTCATCATCCAAGGCAGTAAACAAAATAATAGGAACATTACTTTCTTTGCGTATCATTTCACATACAGTGTATCCGTCTAACTTAGGCATCATTATGTCAAGAAGTATTAAGTCAAAATTGTCTTTATGGAATTTTGCAACTCCATCTATACCATCATCAGCCAATGTAACATTATAACCGGCATTTTCTAAAAATGCTTTTAGTATATTCTGAATTGCTTTCTCATCTTCAATAATTAATATATTCATTGATATGCCATCACCTCTGCTAATAGTTTAACACTTAATTATGTAGTTTTGATGAAGTTATTGTATAGAAAAATAAAATTAAGATGGCAGGAACTCCTACCATCTTCGATATACTACTTATATATTATTTCACCATAAACTTTTTCTCTTGCATAGTTAGCAATACTATTCATCATCTGTACCCATAGCATTTGATTTTCTGCTTTAAGTTGTTCCGTAACACCTTGACTTTCAGCAAATTCTTTAACAAGCAAATCATATTGTTCTTTTGCTCTAATGTCAATATCGTGCAAATATGAATTGAGCTTATCTTGTGTTAATAAATTGTAATAAATCACTCTATGATTTTGTTTCAAATACTCCTTATGTCTTTTCCCCCAAAAACCTATTTCATAATTTGTATCAACTGAAACAAGTGCAGGAATTTCAACATTTCCGACACTAATATAATTTCCGTTTAACTCTTTATATAATGATTTCATTGCATTTTTCTCCAATACTAATTTTATTTTATTGTTGTAAAATGCAAAAATGCCGTAACGATTGTTTTTACTAAACTTCAAAACCTTCGTTACGGCACCTCAGCTAAAGCTGAGGTTTTTTAATTTCCCTACTTGGTCTTGTATTGGTCACCCATTCCGAAATACGGCTCTCCATCTCGTGTATAGGAAACACCTAAAACCTGACCGCAGATATTTCCATCACTGTCAACGTATGCCCAATCTGTTATCGTATCTTCATTCAAATCATCACGTATGTCAACGCTGTTATCTTTATCCATAAATACATAACCGTCGGCATAAACATAAAAATCACTGATATTATATTCATTGCCATTTTCGTCAGTCATCTCACCAACATAAGCATACCATTCATCTGAATATTCTTCAACAGGATGATTATATGTCTGATAATACACATTTCCGTCCCTGTCGTAATAAGGTACATCCTCATTTGATTCATATTTATTGCCGTTAATATCATAATAAGCATTATAGAATTCACCATTTTCATATATTGAGTCCTTGGCAAATTCAGAGATAGTCACTGCACCCTTTACAGCAGAACCGACACAAATCAAAGCCATTACTGCTATAAGAACAGATTTAAGCTTTTTCTTTTCAATGCCAAAAACAAGCGACGCAAGATAGGATATTAAAATCGGAAAAACAGAACCGATAACAAAAGCAATCAGATAAACTGTATTAAAATCGTGTTCATTAAATATTCCCGCAAAAGCGGTTGAAAGCGGAAAAATAATCATACCTGCCCATACAGCCGTATCACCGCTTACATACATTCCAACTGCACAGGCAATTCCGCCTGCAAGTACAAGGATTGTTGTGAAAATCAAAGAATAATTTCTGATTTTTGAATCCTTTATTTTATGCAGAATAATTCCGCCTATAAAAACATAAATAATCAACGAAATCATTTGCATAAACGAAATTGCAACAACCGTTGAAAGAAAAAACAAAGCAGCATTAACCGCAGCCGCCAAAACCACTGTTAGAGGATAAGCTGAAAATTTCAATAATTTTTTCATAATGTATCCCTTTCTTCTTTTATTCCCTGTAAGTCAAATATACCATACGCATTCGTCTGATACAATAAAATAATTATAAAATCTTAATAAATAAAATATAAACTGTTATGATATATTCTTATTGAAAATGTCGTGTAGTTCTGTTACAATATTATAGTAAATTATTTATTATCGGAGGTATTTTTTATGGATAATAAAAGACCCGAAACAATGGCTCGTATTAACACCAAAAAGCTTGCTGATGAATTTATTGCAGAACAGGTTGCAGAAATCCGGAATCAGGTGGGTGACAAGAAAGTTCTTCTTGCACTTTCAGGCGGCGTTGATTCATCCGTTGTTGCTGCTCTTCTTATTAAGGCTGTCGGCAAACAGCTTGTTTGCGTTCATGTTAATCATGGCTTACTCCGTAAAGGTGAGCCGGAACAGGTTGTTGAGGTTTTCCGCAACCAGATGGACGCTAATCTGATTTATGTTGATGCCGTTGATAGATTTTTGGACAAGCTTGCAGGCGTTGCAGAGCCCGAAAAAAAGCGTAAAATCATAGGTGCAGAATTTATAAGAGTATTTGAAGAGGAAGCAAGAAAGCAGGAAGGTATTGAGTTCCTTGCACAGGGTACAATTTATCCTGATATTATTGAAAGTGACGGAGTCAAGGCTCATCATAATGTTGGCGGACTTCCTGAGGATTTACAATTCCAGCTTGTTGAACCGCTCAAATTCCTTTATAAAGACGAGGTAAGAGTTGTGGGTGACGCACTCGGATTACCTGAAGGAATGGTATATCGTCAACCATTCCCCGGTCCCGGTCTTGGTGTTCGCTGTCTTGGTGCAATCACACGTGATCGTCTTGAATGCGTTCGTGAATCTGATGCAATTCTAAGAGAGGAATTTGCAAAGAACGGCTTAGAGGGCAAGGTTTGGCAGTATTTCACTGCTGTGCCTGAGTTTAGATCAGTTGGTGTTAAGGATGGTGCACGAACATATGCGTACCCTGTAATTATACGTGCGGTTAATACAGTTGATGCAATGACAGCAACTGTTGAGGACATTCCTTTTGCACTTCTGCAGCATATAACAGAGCGTATCACGAACGAGGTTGATGGTGTTAACCGAGTTCTTTATGACCTTACTCCAAAGCCTTGCGGCACAATCGAGTGGGAATAAAATAGAATAATAAAAAATCAAAGCTGATTGACGATTTAGTCAATCAGCTTTTTTGTTTGGAATGTGCTTAATTGTTTGCGGTATCGTTGATGATTTCATCAAACATTGCAAAAAGCTTGTCCTTATCGACATTACAGTTATTGACATAATTTATCAATGAAACTGCTGAACAGAAGCTGTTGCCGTGCTCCAATTCCGAATAAGAACGCAGTGATATATCCAAGCGTTCTGCCATTTTCTCCTGTGACAATTCAAGCTCTGCTCGTTTTGTTATAAGCTCATTTTTCAAACTGTTTTTCAATCGGTCAAGTGTTGACATCCTCAACACCTGCCCAGATGTGCTAACAGTGCTGCTTTGTTGCGGCATCCATTATATTAGTTACTGAATCTATTAAATATAACATAAAAATATAAACCCTTACTGTTTCAGCAAGGGTCTTGAAATCATTTATTATTTGCCCCAGTTATCAATAACTTTTTTTATCATATCGGGGTTTTTAGTTGTAATGTTATCGGGCTTTATAGCAAGCATTTTTTTTGCTGTGCGTTCTTTATCAACTGTCCACACAGAGAGCTTATAGCCCTTTTTATGAAGCAACGATGACAATTGAGAGCTTGCATATTTATGATTACAGTTAATTCCCACTGCACCGGTTTCCTCAAGCAAGTCAATAAGCTTCTGCCTGTATTCATCAAAAAACACACGTGCTCTTGACGGCATATAATTCAAATAATAATCCATATCGGCACATGCAGACTCTTTAACTGCCTTAACATTAATCATTTCAATGCCTGTTAAAAATGACCTTTCAACAAGATTATATTTAACAAGCAGATTATAAAGATTATCCAGCGATTTGGTTTCTTTAATATCAAGATTTATTTTAATATCTGCATTCTGCAAAATTACCAACGCCTCTTCTATGGGGTTGCCGTCATTGTTGGTAACAACAAAATCATGACTCATTACCACTGTTCCGTCAGGTCTTTGACGAATGTCAAGTTCAACAATATCAGCATTGTTATCCACCGCTGCCTGAACTGACTGAATTGTATTCATTTCAGTATCATAAGCACCTGAATGTGCGGTAACTGTAAAATCATCCACAAAGCTCAGCTCCATTTCATCATAGGTTTTTGTTACGGCATAATCCGCCACACCGATTACCATTGCAACAGATACCAGAAAGGAAAACACCTGATAGCCAAAGTGTTTCGCCCATGTGGGAGTCATATTGCGTTTCAGAAATCGTTTAAATTTTACCCATTTCGATATTTTTTCCGCCATAAAACACAACCCTAAATCAGAACACAACAGGCGACACAAAGCCGCCTGTAGATATTATAGATTTCTTTATCTGCTTCCAGAATAGTTAGGAGCTTCCTTCGTAATTGTTACATCGTGCGGATGGCTTTCTGCCAGACCGGCACCTGTAATCTTAATGAACTTAGCATCTGTTCTGAGTTCCTCAATAGTATGGCAGCCACAGTAGCCCATACCTGAGCGAAGACCGCCCATCATCTGATAAACTGTATCACCAAGAGGTCCCTTATAAGGCACTCGACCCTCAACACCTTCCGGAACAAACTTCTTTGAGCCTTTCTGGAAATAACGGTCAGCACTGCCGTGATTCATCGCACCAAGCGAACCCATGCCACGATAAACCTTGAACTGACGGCCCTGATAAATCTCTGTATCACCGGGTGACTCTTCACAGCCTGCAACAAGTGAGCCAACCATAACAACTGAGCCGCCTGCTGCGATTGCCTTAACGATTTCACCGCTATACTTAATACCGCCGTCTGCAATAATCGGAACACCAAACTTATCAGCACGCTCTGCTGAATCATAAATAGCTGTAATCTGAGGAACACCGATACCTGCAACAATACGGGTTGTACAGATAGAACCCGGACCGATACCTACCTTAACAGCATCTGCACCTGCTCTGATTAATGCTTCTGTCGCATCTGCAGTTGCAACATTGCCTGCAATAAGTGAAACCTGTGGGAACGCATTCTTAACAAGCTCAACAGATTTCATAATATTTTTACTATGACCGTGTGCTGAGTCAAGAACAAAAGCATCAACACCTGCATCTGCAAGCGCCTTGGCACGGTCAAGAACATCGTTCGTCACACCAAGAGCTGCAGCACAAAGCAGTCTGCCATCCTTATCTCTTGCAGTATTCGGATACTTGACACTCTTTTCGATATCCTTAATTGTAACAAGACCTGTTAATTTACCGTTTTTATCAATTAACGGCAGCTTTTCAACCTTTGAGCCCATAAGGATTTTTTTAGCCTCTTCAAGAGTAGTACCCTCTTTTGCTGTAACAAGCTGATTTTTCGGAGTCATCACTGTTGAAATTTTAACACTGTAATCGCTCATAAAACGCATATCACGGTTTGTTAAAATACCAACAAGAGTTCCATCCTCCTCACAAATAGGTACGCCGCTGATGCGGTATTTATTCATCAAAGCCTCTGCATCTGATGCAAGATGATTTGGTGAAAGGAAAAACGGATTTGTAATTACACCATTTTCAGATCTTTTAACCTTATCAACCTCAGTTGCCTGATCTTCAATTGTCATATTTTTATGAATAACACCAATACCGCCCTCACGTGCAATCGCAATTGCCATACGTGATTCTGTAACAGTATCCATAGCTGCTGTCATAAGCGGAATATTAAGTGTAATATCCTTAGTAAGCTTTGTCTGAAGCTGAACTTTATCCGGTGTAACATCACTTTCAGCCGGAATTAACAGAACATCATCAAAGGTCAAGCCCTCTTTAACAAACTTTGCGCCGTAATCGCCCATTAAAATTACCTCCGTTTTCTTAAAAATTAAATCTTATGATATTATATTTTTACAATTATAACACTTTTAAACTGTATGTTCAAGTATTATTTTTTGCAAATTTTTCAATCTCCCGTGCTGTCTGTTCAACAGAATTATTGCTGCAGTCAATGACTGTATCTGCCCATTTCCGATAGAGCGGCAGTCGTTCGTCATACATATCCTTTAAGGTTTCACCATTCTTGATCAAAACACCTCTTGTGCTGAGGTTACTTATTCGCCCGCACATATTCTCATAATCAATATGAAGATATATTATTTTACCGAGCCTTTTTAAATGCTCCATTGCTTTATCGGAATAAACAACAGAGCCGCCCGTTGCAATAACAGTTCCGTTAATATCAAGTGAAAGGATTGCAGACTCTTCTGCCCTTGCAAAATAATCATTGCCTTTATTATTAATAATATCCTGCAAAGCTGAATTTTCAATATTCTGAATCAGCAAATCAGTATCATAAAAATTCTTCAAAAGCATTTTGGCTGCCACGACACCGCAAGTTGATTTACCACTGCCCGGCATACCGATAAGGACTATATTACTCACTTTTTAACACCAACCCTTTTGCAGTAATCGGCAAGCCTGCAGGACTCACAAAGCGGTTTTCTTGCTGAACAGGTATCCCGTCCGAAAAGAACAATCCTGTGGCAGAAATCTGAGCCCTCCTCAGGCGGAACAATCTTTTTCAGTGCAAACTCAATCTTTTTCGGGTCTTTTTCGGCAACGAGTCCGATACGGTTTGCGATTCTTATCATATGTGTATCAACAACGATACTTTCCTTGCCGTAAATATCACCGACAATAAGATTAGCGGTTTTTCTGCCCACACCGGGAAGTGTAATTAAATCATCAATATTGTCAGGTACTGCGCCGTTAAATTCGTCCCTTATTTTCGTTGCCATTCCGATTATAGATTCTGCCTTGCTTTTGTAAAAGCCACAGCTATGTATGAGCCTTTCAATATCCTTTACATCAGCATTACAGTAATCATCAAGGGTCTTGTACTTTTCAAAAAGTGCAGGGGTAACAATATTAACTCTTGCATCCGTGCACTGTGCAGAAAGTCTTACTGCTACAAGAAGCTCAAAAGGATTTGAAGCAGTCAGTGAGCAAAGTGCATCGGGATAAAGCTCCTTTAATATTTCAATAACCTTTAAGACTCTTTCCTTTTTAGTCATATCATTTCCTCTTTATGTAAATTCAAATATTTCATACCTTTTTTTGCCTGAGAATATTCATCGTGATGCTTTATTTTATAGTGCTTGCCATTCATAACAAAATTTGAGCCTGTCTGATGAAAATCGAATTTAACTCCATATTTATCGCAATCACGTTTAATATGCTTAATCCATTCAAAATCACAGACCCTTGCATTAGCATAGGATTCACCGCCAACAGAAACCAAGTCTATTTCTCCGCTTTGAAGATAAGCGCTTAAGTCAATATCCTCCAAAATGGGAGAATTAAAAATATATTTTCTTTTAGCCTTTATTTCAGTGAGTATCGGTATACGTTCATCAGCCTTTTGCTGATTTTCACAGGTCACGGCAATAATAACATTATCATAACCCTCACCCCAGTCATCAGGCAGGCAATCGTTAAAGCGCTCTATCCGCTTCGTGCAGATTAAAAAATCAACATCCGGTCTTTGCCTGATAATCTGCCATGCTTCATTCCTCCAGCCATCTGCCTCAGCTATAAAAAAGTCAGAGGTAAAGCATGTTGCAGCCTCACTGCCGGATGGAATTTTAAACTCACCTGAACGATTTTTCTTTAACGGTAAATTAAAATTGGTTTTGTTTCTTGTTATAACATTTGTATCTCTGTCTCGTTTTTCATCAAGATAAAAAACGTAACAATTCAAGCATCCGGGAGAGCATTTATGACAGCCGTGCCAAGGATTCCAAAGAACATTACCCACTGCTGTTCCCACCTCCGTTAATTACTTTTTGCCTTTAATCTTATCCCAATAGGCTTTAAAAGCCTGCTCATTTTTATTGGGACCATAGGTATAATACTGCTTGTTTTTGATTGCATCAGGCAGATACTGCTGATATGTCCAGTGATTTTCATAATTATGGGGATAAATATAATTCTGCCCTTTATTTTTAACATCGTCACCATCATAATGAACATTCTGGAGCTGACGCGGTATAGGACCGTAGTTGCCGTTCTGCACATCGGAAACAGCAAGATTGACAGCCTCATAGGCTGAATTACTTTTAGGTGAGGTTGCTACAAGAATGACCGCATCCGCAAGGGGTATTCTTGCCTCGGGCAGACCAACCGCCTGAGCAATATCCACACAGGACTTTACAATGGGAATAATCTGAGGATATGCAAGGCCCACATCCTCACAGGCGCAAACCATCAACCGCCTGCAGGCTGACGGTAAATCCCCTGCCTCCAAAAGTCTTGCCAGATAATGCAGTGCCGCATCAGGGTCAGAGCCGCGCATACTTTTCTGATACGCAGATATTATATCAAAATGCTCATCGCCCTCACGGTCATACCTGACAGCACTTTTTTGTGTTAACTGCTGTGCAAGGTCGAGGGTTATTGTTTTTTCGCCGTCAACTGTAAGAGCTGCATAAAAACAATTTTCTACACTGTTGAGGGCTTTTCTCACATCACCGCCGCAGCCGTTGGCAATTTTTTTCAGTACCCCATCCTCCAGATTAAGTGAAATATCATTTTCAACTGACAGAATATTAAATCCTCTTTCAACAGCAGGAATAACATCATCCATTTCAATAGGCTTGAATTCAAATACCGTTGAACGTGATAGTATGGCAGGATATATGTAAAAATAAGGATTTTCGGTAGTCGATGCAATAAGTGTTATTTTACCGTTTTCAATATACTCAAGCAGGCTTTGCTGCTGACGCTTGTTGAAATACTGTATCTCATCAAGATAAAGAAGAATACCGTTTGGTGCAGAAAATGTATCAAGCTCTGCAACAATATCCTTAATGTCCTGAGTAGAAGCATTTGTACCATTAAGCTTTCTAAGACTTTTTTTCGTCGCATTGGCAATGATTGAGGCAACTGTTGTTTTGCCGACACCGCTTGGACCATAAAATATCAGATTAGGTATTTCACCTGACATGATCAGATTATATAAAGCCTTGCCCTCACCAAGCAAGTGACGCTGACCCACCACATCTTCAAGGCAGCCAGGTCTTATTCTGTCTGCTAAAGGGTTATTCATTCTCTGCCTCCCTTCGTGAATACACACAGCCGCAAAAATTTTGCCTGTACAAGTTATATTCCTTTGATAATTCTATTGACCGCTTATAGCCCTCACGTTTTTTGAAATCTGACGGGAGCCACAATACGCCGTATTCCTCACTCAGCCTTTCACCAATTTCATTAATCTTTTGAGCATTTTTCAGCGGACTGATTGAAAGCGTTGTGCAAAAATAATCATAACCGCCTTTTTGGGCTTCCTGCGCTGTTCTTCTCAAACGCTGTTCATAGCATCTGAAGCAGCGTTCACCACCCTCACGGCAGTCTTCATAACCCTTTGCAATTTTAAAAAACTCATTGCAATCATAGTCGCAGTCGGCAAAGTTTACATCATTCTTAACAGGCATTGATTCAATCAGCCTTATCTGCTCTGCCTTTCTTTTTTCATATTCCTCGCGCGGTGAAATATTCGGATTATAATAAAGCACTGAAATTTTAAAATAGTCTGACAGATACTCAATTGTATAGCTTGAGCAGGGTGCACAGCAGCTATGCAGTAAAAGAGAGGGCAAAATGTCCTCTCTCTTATTGCGTTCAATTATATTTTCTAATTTTTTCTGATAGTTGATTTTGTTCATCTGCTTAAATAATGGATCGGATTAACCTTAGCTCCGTTAAATCTTAATTCAAAATGGCAGTGAGGACCTGTTGAATTACCGGTTGAACCGCTTTTAGCAATCTGCTGACCACGTTTAACACTGTCACCTGCTGACACCAATATTGATGAATTGTGCGCATAAAGTGTAACAACAGAACGACCCTTAGAATCAGTGCCATGATAAATCATTACATAATAGCCGTAGCTGTAATCAAGTCTTTTAACCGTAATTACAATACCATCCTGTGCCGCAACGACAGGAGAACCTGTCGAACACGGGAAATCAATACCGCCATGATATTTACCCGATGAGTAGTTCGGGAATCCTGCGGAAACACCATAGTAACCCGGAACGGGATATGTCATATTAAGCACAGCATCACTGTTGGAATACACATCGGATTTTCCGCCCTGAATATTATTTGTATTATTACTCGGCTTATCTGACTTAACAGCAGTTGTGACCTCATCAGGTGATTTAATACCTGCAATCAAATCCTGAATTTCCTTTTCAACAGCCTCAACCAAAGCACTGTCCTCATTTCTGAATTCAGTATACTGCTGATTCTGTGCCGTAAGCTTTGCAAGCAGGCTGTCACTTTCAGCCCTGTCGGTTGCAAGTGAAATCTTTTGTGCTGCAATTTCCTCTGAATTGCTTTCAATCTTTTTCTGCTTCGCCACAAGTAAAGCCTTCTGCTCATCATGTTTTGACTTGATATTTGTATATTCCCTGAGCTTTTCATCAAGCCCGTCTTTTTTTGTGACAATTTCTTTTGTTTTGTCGTTAACTTCCTTCAAAAGCTCTGTATCGCTTTTTGAAACAGATTTAATCATTTCATACCTTGTAAAAAAGCTTGACACGTCCTTACAGGTGATAAGTGCAGTCAGAATGTTATAGTCACCGCTTATGTACATTACACGCAGACGCATACAATATGCATCATAAACACTTTGGAATTTATCTTCAAGCTTTTTCAGCTCCGCCTGTGCTTTGTCAACCTGCTCTGACAGTTCTTTAAGAACCTTTTCATTTTCTTCTATTTCAGGCTTCAATTTATTAATATCGCCCTGAATCTGCTGATTCTCATTTTCAAGCATTGTCAGACGCTCGTTGATATAGCCGATTTTCTGATCAAGAGTATCAATATACTCTTCAGTAACCTTTGAGTCTTTTTCCAACTCTGCTAATTTTTCCTCAGCGTTTTTTATATTATCCTCCAGCTCCTTCTGCTGTTTTTCAAGCATAAGCTGAGCCTCATGCCTTGCCTCTTCATCCTGCTCGGTAGTAGACTCCTCCTCACTTGCATCAGTAGCTATACCCGTTGTGCTTGTGCTGTTTTTTGCACTGTCTGCCGTGGTATCAGCAGCCAGTGCAATATAAGGAATTGTAGCTGAAAATATTAAAGTTAATGCCATAACAACAGAAATCAATTTAATTTTCAATTGTTATACCCCTTTCTTTCATTACCTAAGGTAAATACCGTGCCGGATTGACACAATCGCTATACTTAGCACCCGGTGTTCTCACTTCAAAGTGACAGTGAGGACCCGAAGAATTCCCTGTTGAACCGCTGACAGCAATCTGCTGTCCTTTTTTAACTCTCTGATGCTCTGAAACAAGCCTTTGAGAATTGTGTGCATAAAGTGTATATACACAATTGCCTGACGCATCTCGCTTATCGTGTGCAATTACAATATACCTGCCATAGCTGCAATAGCCGCCTCCATGATAGGAGTTTGAACAGCCGTTACACCTGATATCTGTCGATATAATAACCTCACCGTCCTCAGCAGCAACCACCTTTGAACCGCTGTCACAGGCAAAATCGGCACCGGTATGGTTTGCATAACCCATCCAAGGACAGGTAATTCTTGTCTGACTCGGAACAGGATATGTTAAACTCAGCTTATTTGAACCTGTTGTCGGCTTGGGCTTTTCAGTTGTTGCCGGCTTTGTAGTTGACGTACTATTATTGCCGCCTGTTTCAGGCTTGGAAGTAGTTGTTGTGGTCGTAGTTGTGGTCTGACTTTCCTGCCTTTTTTCCCACTCCAGAGCCGCCTGCTCAATTTCAGCATTGATTGCATTGAGCATTTCCAAATCCTGATTTCGGTACTCGCTGTAGGTTTTTGTATCCCGGTGAAGCTTCAGCAGAAGTCTGTCCGCCTCAGCCTTTTCATCCATATAGGATTTTTCTTTTTCATTATAGCTTACCTGCTGAATTTCAAGAGTCTTAATTGTCTGGTTAAGATTTTCTTTAGTAGCAACCAGATTTTCCTGATTTGCAGACAATGTAACCTTTTTATCCTCAAGACTTGTTTTGGTATTCAGAAGCTCCGTTCCCTCATTCTGCAGGTTTTCGAGGAGCATTTTGTCATATCTTGAAACACGTTTAATCATTTCAAGCCTTGTAAACAATGTTGAAATATCCGTACTTGTAAGAAGCATTTCAAGCATACTGTTGTTTCCGCTGATATAAAGTGCTCTTGCCCTCTGTGCATAATCACTGTAACTGAGATTGAATTTCTCCTGCAGAGTATCCATTTTAGCTGTTAAATCAATTATATCCTGTTCAAGAGTTTTTATTTCTGCCTCATTACTTTTATATTCATTTTCAAGTGCTGTTATCTTTTTCTTTGAGCTTTCAATTGTATTTTTTGAAAGTGACAGTTCCTTTTGCAGATAGCTTATTTTCTGATCAAGGGTATTAATATATTCCTCTGTTTCGGTTGACTGCGCACCAAGAGATGACAGCTTTGCGTTAACCTCTTTAAGCTTCTGCTCCAGATAAGCCTGCTTTTCGGCAGGGGTCATATCATCATAATCCTCACTATATTCATTGCCTGCTGCAAAAATAACACAGTTTGAACCGATTGATGCAAAAATAAAACAGAAGGTCAGCAAAACAGACATAATCTTAACAAATAAACCTGACTGTTTCATTGACCTTCACTTCCTTTAAATTAATTTTAGAATTATTGTATTTTAAGTATATCACATATTATAAGTAATTGAAAGGATTAACCTGTGAACCGTTAACACGAACTTCAAAGTGGCAATGAGGTCCTGTTGAATTACCGGTTGAGCCGCTGGCAGCAATAACCTGACCTCTGGATACAGTGTCACCTACACCTACATAGAGTGCACTGTTATGTGCATAAAGAGTTGAAAGACCGTCACCATGGTCAATCAGAAGATAATAACCATAGCTGTAATTGAGTGTTTTTGCCAAGATTACCGTTCCGCTTGCAGCCGCGTAAATATTTGAACCGACAGGAACAGGAAAATCTATACCGCCGTGATAACCACCGCTGTTGTAATATGGAAATCCTGCTGAAATACTTCTTGAATCTGTAGGATAACCAAGTGCACCGCTGCCTGAGCCCTGCGAGCCTGAAATTGAGCCTGAGCCGGTTGAAGCTGCTGCAGTAGCTCTTCTGATTTCATCCTCAACTTCCTGCAAACGCTCACGATTCGTATCAATCATTTCCATATACTCACTGGTCTGTGATGACAGCTTTTTCATTAATTCGTTGGCTTTTGCAGCCTCAGCATCAACCTCACGCTTTGAAGAATCTATCTCATCAATTCTGCTTTGAAGTGACTGCTTGTTTTCCTCAAGCTTGGTCTTATCCTCATTAAGCTCGTTACGCTTAATCTCAAGTTCTTTTTTCTTAGCCTCGATTTCCTCCATTTTCTTCATAAGGTCATCGAGCTGAGCACTGTCCTGCTCTGAAACCGATTTTATCATCTGTGAACGGGTGAGCATTGCACTCATATCAGTGCAGGTAAGTAAAACCTCAAGATTTGACACTGAGCCGGATACATACATAGCTCTGAGTCTTTGACAATAAAGCTCATAGCTTTTGTCAAATTCCGCTTGTTTTTTATCAATTTCCTTCTGATTTTTCTCTAATTCATCCTCAGTTTTAACAATATTATCCTGAATAGCATTAATCTCTTTCTGCAGGGCACTTTTATCTGCCTCAAGGGAATCAATCTTATCCTGCATCAGATTTATTTTTGACCTTAATGCTGTTAAATATTCCTCTGTTTCTGATTTTTGAGCTGCAAGCTCATCAATTTTATCCTGAGCACTGTTGATTTGGCTCTGGATTTTTTCTCGTTCATTTCTAAGCTGTGAGGTAGATTTAGCCTGTGCTGTAATTCCGAAGCTTGAAAAAGCAAAAGCAGCACACAAAAATACAGAAAAAATTCTTAATTTTGACTTAGACACCGCTGATCTCACTACCTTCCTTGTTAAGATACTTTCTCATAGTTACAAGTGAGCCGCCAACACCGCATACAACACCAATTAATACAAACACGCCAAGCATAGGCAATGCATATTCCGTAAACGGGATAGCAGTCAGATTCAGCTCACGCAGCAATCCGTTAAACTGTGTAACAGCAAGCTCATACAGACCCCATACAAAACCGAGTCCTACAGCACCGCTGAGCACACCTAAAATGATACCCTCAATAACAAACGGGAAACGGACAAAGCTGTTGGTCGCACCAACTGATTTCATAATGCTGATTTCAAGTCTGCGGCTGTAAACAGTAAGTCTGATTGTATTTGAAATAATAAACAGCGAAATAACAAACAAAACAGCTACAATCACAATTGATATAATTGAAATACCATGTCTGATTGCAACAAGTTTCTGTGCAAGGTCCTTATTTTCCCTGATTGTATCAATATGGTCAAGACCCTTTAAATCCTCAACAGTCTTGTCAAAGCTGTCAAGATTCTCAACAGTTACCTTATAAGCATCAGGCAACGGAATATCACTGCTTATCTGTGTGAAAAATTCTGCCTGTGCCTCCTCCATCGTATCAAGCTGTTCTGCCCAGGCATCTACTTTTGAAACAAATTCAACCTTGCTTATATTGCCAAGTGCATTAATCTGGCTTTCCATATCAGCAAGCTCAGCATCGGTTGTTTCATCCTCAACATAAACCATTACGACATTTTCTTCCTCAATCTTAGAAAGAAGAGAGTCAATGTTAACAAACATCATTGCCGCTGAGCCGATAAGTACAAGACAGCTCATTAATACAGCAATTGAAGCAAGGGACATCATTCTGTTTGTCCAGACATTTCTGAAGCCCTCTTTAGTCAAATATTTAAAACTGGAACCTGTCATTACTCCTCACCTCCGGCACTTTCTGCTTCAAGCTTATCTGAAACCACATCTTCAAGATTATCAAAAACATCCTCAAGATCAACCTTGTCAATGGATACATTCTCTTCAAAGAAAAACATATCGGTTGCCTGCTGCGGAGTTGAAGCGGTTTCAAACTGTGCATGGGTCGGATCAGGTGTATCGGACACAACCTCGCCGTTTTTAATAACAATAACTCTTCTTTGGAAAGAGCGCACAAGGTCGTGCTCGTGTGTAACCATAATTACTGTTGTGCCTGCATTATTGATTTTAGTTAAAAGACCAACAATCTCGTGGCTCATTTCCGGGTCAACATTACCTGTAGGCTCGTCCGCAATAATAACCTTTGGATTATTAACCAACGCTCTTGCAAGTGACACACGCTGCTGCTCACCGCCTGAAAGCTCATTAGGCAGTGCTCGTGCTTTTTGTGATAGGCCAACAAGCTGCAGAATGTACGGAACTCTCTTTCTTATATCCTTTTCCTTGGCACCGATAACACGCATTGCAAATGCAACATTATCGTAAACAGTCATCTTTGGAATCAAACGGAAATCCTGGAACACGATACCCATATCACGTCTGTAGTAGGGCACCTGTCTTTTTTTCAGAGTGGATGAGTTATAATCATTGAAAATAATCTCACCCTCAGTTGGCTTCTCCTCGTGCATAATAAGCTTTAGAAAGGTACTTTTACCTGCACCGGAAGAGCCTACAACAAATACAAACTCACCGTCTTCGATTTTAATATTTACGTTCGATAATGCGTGAGTACCATTGCTGTCATAGACCTTCGATACATTTCTAAATTCAATCACAATAATTACCTCGTTAAATCGTAAATTTTGTGGACATAACACCACAGCAATTCATTTTTCCTTATATATAATATAACAACTTATATGATAAATCAAGCCTTTTTTGTAACCATTTTGTAAACTGCCGTCTTTTAAAATGGAAATTTTGTTAATAATATCCAAAAATCAAATGACCCAACCGCTATATATGCAACGCTTTTAAATACGCACCTCAAAATACAGAAAATATTACAAAATTATTTTTCAAGGTATTCCTCAAGACATATTTTTCTGTCAAAAATTTCCTTTGCTGCCTTTTCACCGACATAACGGTAATGCCACGGCTCATAGCTGATTTTGGTAATATCGGTTTTATCCTTAGGATAGCGAAGAATAAATCCGTATTTCCAGCTATTTTCAAGCAGCCATTGCTGAGCCGGAGTATCCTCCTGCTTTTCATCAAGAATCTGATATGAAATATCAACAATATCAAGTGCAAGACCAAGCTGATGCTCGCTTGTGCCGGGAACAGCTACAAGTCTGCCTGCTTCAATTTTTGCTTCATCCTCTGAATAACCCTGTTTTTTCCATTTTTCGACCTGATTGTCAAACAACTGCTGCTGTTTTTCCTGTGTACGGTATGATGAACAGATAACCGGACTGAAGCCTGCACCCCGGCAGTCATCCATCATACTCTGCAAAGCATCATAGCACCTTTCATCAACAGCCTGTCCGTTATTAAGCTGCTTAACAGCAATTTCATAATTCTCAGGCATTGGAGTATCTGGATTAACAAGCATAAGATTCCACTGTGTTCTGTCAATATCCTCGGTTTTAGTACTGTTTTCTGTAGTTGAGGAAATCTCTGTAATAAACAAATCCGTATGTTCATTCTCTGTTTTTATATGATTAACCATAATACACGCTATTGTAATTATGATTGAAACAATTAATACAACACTTAATACTCTGATTATCTGTTTTATTCTTTTCTTTGTCATAAAATCACCACTTATATTATTCTCCGACAAAGAGTATAAAAAAACAAATCATCAAAAACACAACAAAAAAGCATCAAAATATTATCAAACATTGAAAAACAGCAGCTCTCTGTTCAGCCATCTAACAGAAATCGAATACACCAAACTCTCGTTAACAATCACATCAATGTAATAGAATTCATCTGTTTCCTTTCTGCACTGTACCTTGTCCGCCTGATAATGACCAAGGCAATATCTGCCTAAATCATATACTATCTCAGGAATTTCGCTGTCAGTTTCATCTTCATAGGACATCATCAGACTAACCATCTGACCGCTCTTGTCATCAATCCAGACTACTGTAGCCTGTGCGTCCTTATCAATCCACAGACACCGCCAGTATATTCCGGATTTCACAGCAATATCGTCATTTGAACGAGTAAGCAAATTAGGTATAACCTCCGTCGGTTCACCGTCAGCAATACTTTCTTCGGGAAAATTCTCCAAAGTCTCTGCTGCAAGTTTCTTTACCTTCTGCTCATTAAGTCTGCAAACCTGAGAATACTCCGACAATTCAACTACAGATAAATCGCCATATCCCGAATAAGAATCATAATCTGAAACGGCATCGGAATCTTGGCTATAATCTCTGCTATATAATAATTCATAAAACAAATTGACACTTTCCAAAATTTCCATATTATCGGACAGCTGCAAGGATATATCATTATTGCCCATTTTCCTTATTTGTGTGCCGAGGTGATAGTCAACTGTCAAAGAGGATATATATGGTAAAAAAAGACTGAAAACAATTACCAATACAGTAACTGCAAAAATTGATATTTTTTTTACTGCTTTCATAAAATCCCTCCTTTAAACTCAACTGTGACAGTTGTACCAACACCGAGCTCACTTTCAAAGCCAATACTTCCATTATGAAGAGAAGCTATTTCCTTGCACAGCGCAAGCCCTATTCCTGCACCGCCCTGAGCACGTGAGCGTGACTTATCCACTCTGTAAAAGGCTTCTGTCAGGTGAGAAAGCGATTCATCAGGTATACCTGTACCATTGTCACTGACCGTTATGCGGCAGCCGTCATCCGTCATTACTGATTTTACTGAAATTGTTCCGCCGTTTTCCATTGCTTTTCGTGCATTATCCCACAAATTAATGAGCAGTGATTTAAACAAATCACTTTCCAAAAGACAGCAGCCGGCTTCACACGCACACTTCAAAATTATACCCTGTTTTTCATAAACAGGCGCTAAATGAGATACTAATTCTTCAATCAATAATGACGGACTTGCAGACGAAAGAACAGCAGCCTTTTCTTTAAGAACAAACAGTTCAAGCAGCTTTTGCGACAACCCTTCAAGCCGTCTGCCCTCGGACACTATAAAATTAGCAGACTCATAGACTTCCTTTTCACTTAACATCTGACTCCTGATTAAATCAGCATAGCCTATAACCGAGGTCATAGGTGTTTTCATTTCATGAGCAAAGCTGCTTATAAAGCTCTCCTGCTGCTTAATATTGTTTTCAAGTTCATCAACCATTGTATTGAAGTCAACAGCAAGCCTGCCAACTTCATCATTGCTTTTAACATCACATCTTTTTGAAAAATTGCCGTTGGATATTGCCTGTGAGGTTTTTGAAAGCTCAGACAACGGACGTGTAAGTATGCGGGAAATACTGTATGACAGCAAAGCACAAATTACAATCAGAAACAGAAACACACTCTGATAGACCTTTTCCTGTGCACTGCGCGTTTCAAATAATGGTGTTATATTATACGCCATATCAAGAAACATTGTTTCACCGCCCACCTGAAGTGCCCCTGAAACAATCAGATAACGCTTGTCATCATTTGTTACAAGCTGCTGAACGATATTTTGTTTTGCAAGGTCTTTTTCAGAAACATCGGAAAAATCAAACACACCAACCTCATATACAGATTTTTCAGAATTATAAAGTCTTAATGCTGTCCATGATTCGGTTTTCTGATTAGAAAGCTGATTCAGAATATTGCCGATGTCATCATAATCAACCTGTCGGTCAATACCGTTAACTATCTGCAGTGTGTTCAGTACCATCTGGTATGAATTATAGGCAGAGCTTCGTTCTCTTTCAAGCGAATCATTGAAGGATAGAGAAATCATCAGACTGCCGCCGATACCAAAAAGCAAAGACAGCAGGCAAAGCATAGAAAGCATAATTTTAACTGAAAATTTCACGTTTTACCTCCAGCCGATATCCTATCTTATTAACTGCCTTAAGCTGTTTTTCCCAGCCTGTTTTCTTACGCAGACGCTGAACATGCAAATCCACGGTCTTGCTCCCGTACTGAAACTCTTCGCCCCACACACGTTCATAAATCGTTTCACGGTACATAGCTCTTCCGGGATTCTGAGCAAAAATCAAAAGCAAATCATATTCCTTGGGTGTAAGACGTATTTCATCATCATCTTTTGTCACACGTCTGGAGTAGGTATCTATCACAAGTCCGCCGATTTTTATAACATCATCCAGCTTCTTGTATCGTCTTAAAACAACATCAACCCTTGCAAGCAGCTCCACAATCTCAAAAGGCTTTACTATATAATCCTCTGCCCCTGCACGCAAGCCTTTTACACGGTCATTTATACCGCTTCTCGCTGTTATGAAAATGACAGGTATTTCCATAGGACGAATATAATCCATAAGCTCAAAGCCATCATATCCGGGTAGCATAATATCAAGAAGAATCAAATCATATCTGTTTTTCTCAATCAAATCTGCCGCCATTACACCATCATAAGCACAGGTGCAGGAATAGCCTTCTTTTGAAAGGCTCATTTTTATGAGGTTTGAAATAGGCTTTTCATCCTCTACTATCAGAATTTCAGTCATCTTTATGCTCCTCTTAAATAAATCTGCAGTATTATTATACATCATAACGGCATCAAAACAGCATATAAAAAAGCAGAACGCAAAAAACGTTCTGCCAATAATCAGTATTTTATAGGACTTGATGCCAGATACTTGTTAACCATAAGTGCTACCTTAAATACAATAGCATCATCAAACTCCCTTAAATCAAGACCTGTGAGCTTTTTAATCTTCTCAAGTCTGTAAACTAACGTGTTTCTGTGAACAAAAAGCTTTCTTGATGTTTCGGACACATTAAGATTATTTTCAAAAAATTTCTGAATCGTAAACAGCGTTTCCTGATCAAGCGAATCAATTGAGCCACGCTTAAACACTTCCTTTAAGAACATATCACAAAGAGTTGTAGGAAGCTGATAAATAAGCCTTGCTATTCCAAGATTTTCATAGCTTATAATCGTTTTCTCAGTATCAAAAACCTTGCCGACCTCAAGAGCAACCTGTGCCTCCTTAAAGGAATGAGCAAGCTCCTTGACACCCGTAACACAGGTACCGATACCGATAACCGCATTACAGTAAAACTCCGACAACAATGTATCATTAATTGAACGTGCAAGCTTCTCTAAATCCTTGCCGTCAACATTAGGTCTTACCTCTTTTACCAACGCAATTTCACTTTCGTTGATGCTGATAACAAAATCCTTTGTTTTATCCGGGAAGAAATTCTGAATAATATCAAAAACAGAAACATCTGTCTGCTGCGTAGTACGTATTAAAAACACAACTCTTGAAGCATCATTATTAAAATGCAGCTCCCTTGCTTTGATATAAATATCACCCGGCAGAATATTATCCAAAATAACATTCTTCACAAAGTTTGAGCGGTCAAACTTTTCATCGTTATTTTGCTTAATCTGATCAAGGGCAACCGCAATAAGCTGTGAATAACGTCGGCTGAGCTCATCAGTTCCATCAACAAATACAGCGTATTCAGGACGTATAAGAACATCAAAGGTGGTATAGGTTGAATCATCAACACAGGTCTGTGTACCATTGAACACACCTGCGACAATTACACCCTTTCGTACCTCTCCGATAACACTGAGGTCGCTGCAGGCAATAACAGTTCCTGCCTCGTCAACCACACCGATAGTACGGTCAATAGCATCACGCATCTGATTAATTATTCCCTGAAATAATCTGTTAGGCATTAATTTACACCCCTCTAATCTGATTAAAATACACGATATAAAGCATCAAGCACAAGTATTTTGAACATAAAATGCGAAAAACTTGCACAAAAATATTATGCCTATCTTGTTCATATTATACAAGACGTTTAACGAATTTGCAACTATTTTAACAAAAAAATATATATTTTTTTGTTATAGTTGCATAAAGAAATATTTTCGACACCTTATAACACAACATATAGTGAGGCTATATTTTTTATTTCAATTTATAGTTATATTTCAGGATTTAATTTGTTCAAGCTCATCAGGCGTAATATATCTGCACTCGCCAAGCTTAAGCACTTCATCAAGCTCAAGCCCGCCCATTTTTATTCTTTTAAGCCCAATCACAGTTATACCAAACTTCTTAAACATTCGTTTTATCTGGTGATACATTCCCTGTTTAATTATAACAAGCGCCTTAGTATAATCACCGTCAATACAACTGATTTCTGCCGGCATACACAAATCCGCCTTAAGCTCAACACCCTGTTCAAAGGCAGAAATAACGGTGTCATCAAAGGGCTTGTCCAACTCTGCAATATAGGTTTTAGGAATATGATTTTTAGGGCTTAAAATACGGTGTGCAAAATCACCGTCATCAGTAATGAGAACAAAGCCGGTTGTATCCTTGTCAAGCCTGCCTGCGGGGAAGAGATTTTTTCTTTTCATATGGTCGGGAAGGATGTCCACAACCGTTTTTTCACTGCCGCCCTCACTTGCAGAAATAACACCCTGCGGCTTATTCATCATTATGTATACAAATTTGCTGTAACAGAGTTTTTCACCCCTGCTGCATATAATATCGTTTTTTTCATCTGCTTTTAAACCGATATTCTTTATAACAGCACCATTAACCGACACAAGACCCTTTTTAATCAGGGATCTTGCATCGGCTCTTGAAACACCTGATGCTACTGAAATGATTTTGTCAATTCTTTCCATTATTTACCGTTAAATCCCACTAAAAATCCGTTTTCTGCAGAGGTATTGCAAACATCTCCGCCGATCAAATTGCCATCGCACACAAGCATGTCAGCAACAACACCTTCAGACAAATCCTTATAATTTGTTATTGTATAAGTGTAAAGTGTAACCTTTTTACCCTTATAATTGCTCAAATCAAAGCCCTGATTAAGCTGCACCTCATTATAATCATTATACACGTTGTTCCAGCTCTCAGGTATAGTAAGTTCCTTTGTTTCAAACTCAGTATCGGTTTCCCATCCCATACTTTCAAGGTATGTTCTGCGTTCCTCATCAGTAGAAGCACTGATTATGGCTGAAACACTTTTGCTTTCACTTCCGATATGATTTGTCACAAAGGTAATGGCTATAACAACAATTCCGGTTATAGTCAGAATAATACCGAAAATTGTTTTCGGCTTTAATTTGAATGTCAGCATTTTCATAAAATCACCTAAGTAATTCTATGAAGCAAAATCAGATAATATAATCTTTTATTGTATCAAGATATGAAATTTCTGCAGTTGCCTCGATAACAAGTCCGTTTTCCGTGTATTCCTCGGAATGAATAACACCGTCCTGTCTTATTTTTGCTGCAACAGCACCCTTATCAAATGGTATTAAAAGCTTTACTCTTTTTCTTGTCTGCGGCAGAGCATTCTGTACAGCAAGCAGTAAATCGTCAACACCCTCTCCTGTTTTGGCACTGATTTTAACACAGGGAGAACCGCTGCCGTAAAAATAGATTTTATCCTCTGCCGTCTGTGCAATATCGCATTTATTAAACACATTAATAATGGGTACGGGAATAATACCGTCATCAAACAAGCCTTCTAATATTTCATTCGTTGTTCTGATATGATTATGACATTCGTCGCTCGATGCATCACACACATTCAGTATAACATCTGCAAAGGTTGCCTCCTCAAGCGTTGAACGGAAGGCATCCACAAGCTGATGCGGCAATCTGCTGATAAAGCCGACAGTATCAACAATCATAATCTGCTGTCCGTCAGGAAGATAAAGCTTTCTTGCAGTGGGGTCAAGGGTTGCAAACAGCTTGTCCTCCTGCAGAACGCCTGCATCTGTCAGTCTGTTCATAAGCGTTGACTTGCCCGCATTGGTATAGCCGACGATTGCCACTGCCATTACACCATTCTTTTTTCTGCGGCTGTGCTGCATATTACGGCGTTTTTCAACATCGGCAAGTTCTTCCTTGATAGACTGAATTTTACGTCTAATATGCCGTTTATCGCTTTCCAGCTTAGTTTCACCGGGGCCTCTTGTACCGATGCCGCCGCCGAGCCTTGAAAGACTTGTGCCCTTGCCTGTGAGCCTTGGCAAGGAATACTTAAGCTGAGCAAGCTCAACCTGAAGCTTACCCTCCTTTGACCTCGCCCTGCCTGCAAAAATATCAAGAATCAGAGTTGTTCTGTCAACAACTCTGGTATCTGTTCTGTCCTCAATATTTCTTACCTGAACAGGTGTCAGCTCACCGTCGGCAATGATCAGATCAATATCATTGCATTCACAGAATTCAGCAATCTCCTCAAGTCTGCCCTTGCCAACAAAGGTTGCACCCTCAATCGTGGGGCGTTTCTGTATCATTTCACCGGCAACCTCAGCTCCTGCTGTTTTGGCAAGCTCACCAAGCTCTGCAATTGACACCCCGGCATCATAATCACCTGTATCAACCGCAATCAGCAGTGCTTTTTCCTGCTTTTCTTCATTTATAATATCCAAATCCATAAATTATCCTTATTTATTAACCAGTGCCTGAAGCACCTTGTTTGCAATCGGTCCTGCTGTCTGCGAGCCTGAATTACCCTTTTCAACCATCACAACAAAGGCATAGGGATTTTTTTCATCATCCATAAAGCCTGTAAACCATGCAGTGTTGTTCGAGTTGATTTCATCTATCTGGGCAGTACCCGACTTTGCACAAAGGTTGAGCCCCTCATAATTATAATCGCCATACTGCTCTAAAACATTATTGCGCATAAGACTTTTCATCTGTGCAGCAGTTTCACTGTCAAGGAGCTGAGTTTCACGCTTTGCAAAATCAAGGTCAAGTGCCTTGCCTGCTTTGTTGAACAGAGAATCAACAAGATTATATGACACAGCCTTGCCGTCATTCGCAATAGCACCCACAAGCCTGAGCATAGCCACAGGCGGTATTCTTGTATCGCCCTGTCCTATTCCTGTCCAGCCGATATAATCATCAGCATCGCCCTTTTCAAGGAAAAATTTACCCTGCAGGGAGTTAATATCACCGCTGATTGATACTGCCGAGGTAAGTCCTAAATTTTTAGTCGTTTCTGCCAGCTTTTCAGGTCCAAGCTCAATGGCAATCTGAGCAAAGACAGCGTTGCAGGATTTTGCCAATGCTTCTTTAAAAGTAAGCGTTCCGTGATATGCATTGCATTCGATAGGCTTGCCCTTTCCCGGGTCATATTCACCTACACAGTTAAATTCCCTGCTCATAATATCAGGAATATTTTCAATAGCACAAATAGCAGTAACAAGCTTAAAGGTTGAGCCGGGCGTATACAAACCGCCCAAAAGCCTGTTGATATATGCGCCATTATAATATTCATTTGTATCAATATCATCGGGCTTATTTTCAACATCATAGCTTGGAGTTGATACCATACAAACCAAATCACCTGTTTTATAGTTGACAACACCTACACAGCCTGCCCTGTAATCACGCAGTGCATCATATGCTGCATTACATACATCTGCATCAATAGTAAGCTCCAAATCATTACCGCTGCCGTTTTTCATAACGGAATAAATGCCTGTCAATGCATTATAGCCTGTTAATTTTGACTTATACACACTCTGTACACCGGTTGAAATAAAACCTGCTGTGTCGCCGACTGTATGGAGCGTGCTTTTTCTTGTCGTGTCTGATTCGTTATAAACTCTTTTCCCGTTCACTGTTTCAGCCAGCACGGTGCCGTTCGTATCGGTTATTTTGCCTGCACCAATCATTTCACCATTATAGTATAAATGACTGTTATAAGGCATCATAACCCATTTTGAGCCCTCACTCATAACACTATAGGTCAGAAAACCGATACCGCCGATAAAGGCAATAATTAAAATGAGGAGAAAAAGACCTCGTCTTGTAATCATTTTCATTTCTTTTTGGCACCTCCCTTAACACCGCCGAGATAGCTGTAGGTGCGTATATCGGATGCTTTAATGAACGCAAGCACTGCCCAGCAGCTAATCATTGAACTGCCGCCCTGGCTGATGAAGGGCAGCGTAACGCCTGTAAGCGGAAGCACGTCGGTTATTCCGAAAACATTGAGTGCTGTCTGGAACAAAAGCATCCCTGCACCTGCAACAGCACATATTGAATAAAAGGTTGACCTTGCCGCAATGGAATTAACAAGAGCTGAAACTGCAATTGCAACAAAAGACAGAATTAAAATAATACCGAAAAGAAAGCCCCATTCTTCACATATAAGACCGAAAATATCATCGGTTATTGTTAAATATGCCTGCAGATAACGTCTTACATTACCGTTACCGATACCCAAACCAAGCAGTCCGCCAGATGCAATACCTGTAAGCACATGCGTCTGCTGATAGCCGTTGCCGTAGATTATGTCATTATTATCCCATATATGCCTGTATGATGCAAAACGGTTTGTTACATAGCTTTTATACTTAATGACAATTGCACCGCCAAGACCTGCCGCAGATACGGCAAGTCCTACTGTTTTAAAATCACCTGAATTCATAAAAGCAATAATCAGGAATGTCACAAAGAAAATAAGTGCTGTGCCGAAATCCCGTATTAATATAAGTGTTCCTACACAGGCAATTGAAAATGCAATGAATTTAATAATATTTTTTGATGTCTGTATCTTTTCAAGAGTTGCCGCACCAACAAAAATAAATGCAACCTTAACAAATTCGGACGGCTGAATTGTAACACCGCCGATTTCAATCCAGTTCTGTGCACCATGGTTAACCTTACCTATGATAAGATTAAGCAAAAGAAGCACCAAAGCACCGATTGCAACAGGCAGTCTTAATTTCATACAAAGCTCAATATTGCCGAGTATAAACACTAAAACTATAAAGCCGATAATTCCGCAAACAGAAATCAGAAGCTGCTTAAAGCAAGCATTTGGTGCAACAGAGCCGATTGCTGTCAAGCCTACACCCGTCAAAAAAAATGCAATAAGCTCAAGCTCAAAATTTCTTCTGTGCAGTACAAAATAGAATACCGAAACATAAACCCACTCAACCGCAATAAGTATTGCTGCCGACAAAATAACCTTAACCGCAAGCTCATCACCTGCCGTTGCTGCACTGTAGCCTGTTATAAGCTGAAAAACCGTCAGCACAAAAAGCATTGCAAAATTATTAATCGGCTTTATATGTGGCATTTTTTTAGCTTTTTTTGCCGTATTAGCCATAATTTTCACTCCTTGCTTTTTACTGTTCATAGAAAATGAACACCCTGTCACCAAAGGTTATCATATCCATATCAAAAATAAGCTGCGGCTCAGTAATATCCCTGCCATTCAGCTTTGTGCCGTTATGGCTGTTCAAATCGGACAATGCCCAGCCACGGCTTGTAAGATGAATGCGTGCGTGACGTCCGCTTACAGTATCAAGATTAATCTGTATATCAGATTCATCACCTCTGCCGATTAAAACATCCTTTTTTCTTAAATAAATCGGTCTGCGTGTTTTAGCATCAACCAAAACCGCATATGCAATATTTCTGTTAACCTGATTATTCATTTGTGCAGCCTCATTTCTGATTTGTGTTTTCAGTTCATCTGAAAGTGCCTCGGCACATAAAAACTTAAGCGGTATTGTACCGATTGTAATAATATCTCCATCCTCAATAACAGCCTGACCTTCAACCCTTTCATCATTAACAAGCACACCTGTTTTTGAAAAGGTGTCAGTTATAACCCACTCCTTCTGCTTTTTTGCAATAACAGCGTGAAAGCGTGAAATATCCTCCTGCGGCAGAACAATATCATTCGACTTACTCTTGCCTATTGAGGTTTCCCATCTGTCAATATCAATAACAGAACTGTCATTTTCATTAACAAGCTGTGCAAGCTTATGAAGCCTCGGTCTGTTTCTGAACAGCGATATAACACAGGTGGCTATAATAATAACAGCAAATATCGGCAGAATATATCTTATTCCGCCTGTAAAAATCACATTGAATTTATCCAAGCTTATCACTCCTATATTTTATAAATATAACACACACTTTAAAATCTTATACTAATAAAATACTTTTATTATCTGCAAAAGTCAAGAAAGTATTGAATTTGTTCATATTTTATCTTATACTTTAATTAAATATTAATTGAGGGGTACTTAATATGAGCATTGAAAAATCAAGCTTCGGCAAAATCAACGGTAAAGAGGTTGAGGTTTATAAAATCATAAATAAGAGCGGAGCAAGTGTATCACTTATGACGCTCGGCGGCGGTATTCAGTCACTCTGTATGCCTGACAAAGACGGTATTATGGGCGATGTTGTGCTCGGCTTTGACGATGTTGAAAACTATATCAATCCTGATTTAGGATATCAGGGACTGCTTGTGGGCAGATATGCAAACCGTATCCGTGATGCAAAATTCAGTATTGACGGCATTGAATATAACACACCTGAAAATCAGGGTACATGGACACTTCACGGCGGCGGACGCTTCAGCTTTAACCTCTGGGAGGTTGAGGAAACAAGCAATGACAGTGTAACCTTCTCTTTTTTCTCACCTGATATGGAGGACGGCTTCCCCGGTGATTTCAAAATGACTGTTAAATACACACTGACCGATGACAATGTGCTCAGACTTGACTATACTGTAATATCAGACAAAAAAACTGTTGCTAACCCAACCAACCATTCATATTTCAATTTATCCTGCAATCCGGATGAAACTGTCGAAAATCATCTGCTGCAGATAAATGCGGATTATTTTACCGAAACAGACGGCGATCAGCTCCCGACAGGTGAGCTTGGCGAGGTTAAGGGCACAATGATGGACTTTACAGCTATACACAAAATCGGTGACAGAATTGATGAGCCGTTCAGAGCAATCATTGATGGTATCGGCTATGATAACAACTACTGCCTTCGCAATAAAGAAATCGGCAAACTAGCACAGGCGGCAATCCTTGCCCACGAGGAAAGCGGCAGAAAAATGGAGGTATGGACTGATTTGCCGGGTGTTCAGCTTTACTGCGGCGGCTGGCTTGAAAAGGATTACACCCTTGGTAAAGGAAACAGCATTGTAAAATTCCGCAGGGGTGCTGCACTTGAAACACAGTTTTATCCCAATTCACTTAATCTGAACAATTTCCCATTCAAATACGTTGAACCGAACAAAGAATTCAAAACGACAACCGAATTCAGATTTTCAATTTTATAATTAAAAAATGCAGCACTCCGAACGAACGGAGTGCTGCGCTTGCGTAAAGCTCATCTCTTATTATAATGTTTTGTTTTTATATAGTCCAAGAAATAGAAAAGCCCGCCACTTACGCAGCGAGCTTCTCTACATTAAAGGCAAAACTCAAAAAACCACTCCACAGACATTGTGAAGCAATTATTTGACGCAGGGGGTGATGTCGTCCCCCTAAAAAACATTATACAACATACGTTGTATTTTGTCAATAACGAATGTTGTATTGTGCAATAATACTTTTGTGAGGTGTTATTATGCAATACTATCCAAGAATAAGAGATTTGCGTGAGGACCGTGATTTAACACAGACTCAGCTTGTTCAAATCCTGAAGATGCACAAAACAACATACACAAACTATGAGCAGGGCAAGCGTGAGCCGCCCCTTGAATTCATTGTTAAGCTTGCAAAGTTTTATGATGTAACAATTGATTATATCGCAGGTTTAACAAATACACCCTCACCCTATAACAAAAATTAAAGGTACTGACCAATTAAGGACAGTACCTTTTTTATTTTCAGCGTTCAGGATAATCCAAATCCTTTGGCAAGCCTATTACGTAATCTGAAGATACTCCGTAAAATTCACAAAGCATTTTTAACTGTTCAATTTTCAGTTCTCTTACTCCTCGTTCGTATTGCGAATAAGTAATCTGACTAACATTCAGTACCTCTGCTACTTTTGTTTGGTTAAGGTCATGGTCTTCCCTCAAAGCTCTCAACCTATTTTGATATGTCATTATATCACCTCAAAAGTATTTTACTATAATTCAAAATGAACTATTGCATTTTAATTCATTTTGAATTATAATAAATTTAGGAGGTGATTGGATGAAAGCAATTTTAATCAGTAAATCACAATACAAAAAGCTGAAAAATTTAAAAATAAATGCATCTGATAAATTTGGATTGATTAATACTTTAGTGTTCAGACTGCTTGTGTTTGTTGATTTGCTGGGTACAGATGTATATGACCGAGGGGAAATAGTATATAATATTGAAATAACTATTGAAGAATTATATAATTATTGTCTTGAATACAACAATATACTTGAAAACTGTTAAAGCACGGCTCATAATAACGTCGCCATCCAAAGTTAAACAAATAAAAAAGGACCTGGTAAAACCAAGTCCTTTTGATTTGCTGTTAAGCTGAACTCATTTAAGCTCAATCTTAGCGCCAGCCTCTTCAAGCTTAGCCTTGAGAGCCTCAGCGTCTGCTGTTGGCATAGCCTCTTTGATAGTTGAAGGAGCACCGTCAACAATCTCCTTAGCCTCTTTAAGGCCAAGACCTGTTGCCTCACGAACTGCCTTGATAACCTGAATCTTGTTGCCGCCTACTTCTGCAAGTACTACGTCAAACTCAGTCTTCTCGTCAGCTGCTGCTGCACCACCGTCTGCCGGTGCTGCTACTGCTACTGCTGCTGCAGCGCTTACGCCGAACTCTTCTTCTACTGCTGATACGAGCTCTGAAAGCTCAAGAACTGTGAGAACCTTAAGCTCTTCAACAATTGCCATAACTTTTTCTGATGCCATTTTATTTTCCTCCGATAAAATTTTATTTTTTAAAGATATAATTTGAATTTAATTATTCTGCTGTTTCTTCAGCAGGTGCTTCCTCTGCAGGAGCCTCCTCAACCGGAGCAGCTTCCTCTGCGGCCGGTGCGCAAGCCTCAACGCCGCCCTTATCAACGATAGCCTGAACTCCACGAGCAAAAGCTGCGATAGGTGCATTGAATACGTTGCAAACTGTAGCAAGAAGAACCTCTCTTGATGGCAGCTTTGACAGAGCGACGAGCTTCTCAAGAGTGATAACCTCACCGTCTAAATAACCACTCTTTAATGAGAAGTTATTGTGTGTGTCAGCATACTTACCAAGAATACGTGCTGATGCTACGTAATCATCTGTTGATGTTGCGATTGCTGTTGTACCTTCAAGAACTGCATCAAGACCTTCAAGACCTGCGTCCTGTGCTGCTCTGCCCAGGATTGAGTTTTTAACTACTGTATACTCAACGCCTGCTTCACGAAGCTCTCTACGAAGCTTTGTGTCGTCCTCAACGTTAATACCCTTGTAGTCAACAACTACACCTGCACAAGAATTCTTAATTCTTTCTGAAAGGTCAGCAACCATTTGCTTTTTCTTTTCAAGAATTGCTGTACTTGGCATTCATTAAACCTCCATAAATATTTGCCGCAAAAGCGGTCTTTATGGCTGTATCAGCTAAATAAAAAGTGCATTCCAAAGATATGGAATGCACGTAACAATCAATAAACATGAGTTAGTTGAAAGTTCATTCCTCGGCAGGCGTTAAACTTACGCAGAAAACTGCACCTGCTGTCTTTGGCTGAACAGCTATTGTATTTTAACACAAGGCTTTCACCCTGTCAATACCAAAATAATAAATTACTCAGCAGTAACTGCTGCAGTGCCAACCTTGTTAGGATTGATTTTGATGCCGGGGCCCATTGTTGAAGCAACTGCTACTGACTTAATGTACTGACCCTTAGCTGCTGCAGGCTTAGCCTTGATGATAGCGTCAAGAAGAGCATTGAAGTTCTCCATAAGCTTATCAGTACCGAATGAAGCCTTACCGATTGGGCAGTGAATGATGTTTGTTTTGTCAAGACGGTATTCAATCTTACCAGCCTTAGCCTCCTGAACAGCCTTAGCAACATCCATTGTTACTGTGCCTGCCTTTGGTGATGGCATAAGACCACGAGGACCGAGAACCTTACCAAGACGACCAACAAAGCCCATCATATCAGGTGAAGCAATTGCAACGTCGAAATCCATCCAGCCGCCTGAAATCTTCTGAACGAGGTCTGCATCACCAACAACGTCAGCACCTGCCTCCTCAGCAGCCTTTGCAAGGTCACCTTTAGCGAAAACTGCAACTCTTACATCCTTACCTGTACCGTTTGGCAGAACAACTGCACCACGAACCTGCTGGTCAGCGTGACGTGAGTCAACACCAAGACGGATATGAGCCTCAATAGTTTCATCAAACTTAGCTGTTGCAGTCTTGATTGAAAGGTCAAGAGCCTCAGCTGTTTCATATAAATTTGAACGGTCAATTAATTTTGCACCGTCTACATATTTCTTACCATGTTTCATATTAAATTACCTCCAGTGGTTAATCGGATACTTCCTCCCACAAGGGAATTAGTCTTCTACTACTATACCCATGCTGCGTGCTGTGCCGGCGATCATTGACATTGCTGCCTCAAGTGAAGCTGCATTTAAGTCAGGCATCTTGGTTTCTGCAATCTTCTGAACATCAGCCTTTGTGATTGTAGCAACCTTATTCTTGTTAGGAACACCTGATGCCTTGTCGATACCGCAAGCCTTCTTGATAAGAACTGCTGCAGGTGGTGTTTTTGTAACGAATGTGAATGAACGGTCTTCGTAAACTGTAATTACAACAGGGATGATAAGACCAACATCATTCTTTGTTCTTTCATTGAACTCTTTTGTGAATGACATAATGTTTACACCATGCTGACCAAGAGCAGGACCAACAGGTGGTGCCGGTGTAGCTTTGCCGGCAGGAATTTGAAGTTTAATTAAACCTACTACCTTCTGTGCCATAATAATTTCCTCCTAATAATGTGGTAAATGGCGAAATACAGGGCATCGGAACAATCCGAGCACGGTTTTCTCCCACCATCATAGGTAAAACGGCAATTTCACCTACAATGATAATAAGCAGATATACTGCGAATTACTGAATTTATTCATCGACCTTTTCAAGCTGGTCAAGCTCAAATTCAACAGTGTTCTCTCTGCCGAACATAGACACGGTAACATGAACGCTGTTGTTAGGAATATCAATTTCATCAACAGTACCGGAGAAGCCCTCAAGCGGACCGTCAATAACATTAACAAGGTCACCGACCTCATACTGAACTTCAACGCTTACCTTTTCAAGGCAATTGTTCTTAACCTCTTCATCAGTAAGAGGCATAGGCTCGCCCTCAGGACCTACAAAGCCTGTGCAGCCGCGGATGTTGCGCACAACATACCAGCTATCATCAGTCATTACCATCTTCACGAAAACGTAGCCGGGCATAAGCTTTCTTTGGTATTCCTTTTCAGTTCCGTCACTTTTAAGCTCCTTAACTGTTTCTGTTGGGATTGCAACCTCGTGAATCAAATCATGAAGATTACGATTTTCCACAACTGTTAAAATGTTGCTTGCAACCTTGTTCTCATAACCTGAGAAGGTATGTGCAACATACCATTTTGCTTCTTCCATTTATTAACAAGCCTCCCGAAATAAAATACTTAACAAAAACTGCAAATAATTACTCGGCTGCTTCTGTTGTGTTTTCAGCAGTAGTATCTTCCTGAGTTGTTTCACCGTCTGCTGTTGTATCAACGTCCTGTGATACAGAGGTTGACTCTTTATCAGCAAGGCTCTTGATTCCCTTCATACCGAGAGAAAGAACAGTATCAACACCATAAATTGCCACACCGGCAATTGTGCAGACTATGATAACGATAATTGTATTTCTGAGCACCTCTTTAGGCTTAGCCCATACAACCTTCTTGCCCTCTGATTTTACACTTTTAAAGAATGACGCAATGGATTTAAAAGGATTCTTCTTTGACTTCTTTTTTGTGTCCTTGGACTTTTCAGCTTTTTCAGCCTGCTTTGAAGTCTTCTTTTCTTCAGCCATTTTCGTCCTCCTATTACTTTGTTTCTCTGTGAAGTGTGTGCTTCTTACAGAAACGGCAATACTTGTTCATTTCAAGTCTGTCAGGTGAATTCTTCTTGTTTTTCATTGTGTTGTAGTTGCGTTGTTTGCATTCAGTGCAAGCTAAGGTAATCTTAACTCTCATAAATAGCACCTCCGTTAAAATTTCGATAAATAATCTCCCTCGTGCCGCAAAAGCAAAATACAGGCAAAAAAATAAGACCTATCGGTCAATTCAACCTATTTACGAGGTACAACTACTATATCACAGAGTCAAATCATAGTCAAGCATTTTTCATAAAAAAGTTTGCAATTAGCAGCAATTTATATTATTATATATTAACAACACTATGTATAGTGCAGGAGAGTCAATATGACCACAATTATAATCGGTGCAGGCGCAAGCGGTCTTGCCTGTGCCATAAGGCTGAAACAGAATAACAGTGACAATGAGGTTATCGTTCTTGAGCGTTTAAGTACGGCAGGAAAAAAGATACTCGCTACAGGCAATGGCAGATGCAACCTCTCAAACAGCTCTGCCGCGGGCTGTGAAAAGGTGCTTGATTTTTTCAGCAGTCTGGGTCTTGTTACAAGAACAGACGAGGAGGGCAGAATTTATCCCTACTCTAATCAGGCAGTAACCGTGCTTGACATACTGCTTGAAAGCTGTGAAAAGCTTGGAGTTGAAATCATAACCGACTGTACAGCCGAAGCTGTTGATAAAGATTTAACCGTAACAACAAGCCAAGGCATATTTATGGCAGACAATGTTGTAATCGCCTGCGGCGGTATGGCACAGGAAAAGTTAGGCTCAGACGGCAGTGGGTTCAAAATACTGAAAAGCCTGGGTCACAAAATAACCCCTCTGTCGCCTGCGCTTGTTCAACTCACATCACCGAGCAAATACCCAAGACAGCTTAAGGGGCACAGAGTGAAGTGCAATATGTCCATACTCCTTGACAACGAAGTCGCAGACAGTGAATATGGCGAGGTTCTCTTTGCTGACTACGGACTGTCGGGCATTGTTACAATGAATCTTTCACACATTGCAGGTGAAAATTTTATATCGGACAAGCCGAAAAAATGCCACGCAGTGCTTGACCTTATCCCTGAAATGAACACTGATGAACTGATAAAATACATTAATAAATATAAATCGTTAAAAGGAATACTCGGCACAAGACTTTCGGCAATCCTTGAAAAACAGGCTGACGGCAATGCAGACAAAATGGCTGAATTTGCAAAAAACTGGAAGCTGATTATCAACGGCACAAAGGGCTTTGCCTTTGCACAGATAACAAACGGCGGTGTAAAAGCCGATGAACTGACTGATTATCAATCAAACTTAACGGATAACATTTACATCTGCGGTGAAATTATTGAGGGCAATCTCCCCTGCGGCGGATATAATCTAAACCAAGCTTGGCTCAGCGGAATAACTGCTGCCGATAATATAGGTGAAAAATATGATAAGAATTAATGAAATAAAGCTGTCACTTGATGAGGAAGAAAGCCTGCTCATTGACAAGGCAGCAAAAACTCTGAAAATAAACAAAAAATATATAGACTCGTATACTATTTATAAAAAGAGCATTGACGCAAGAAAAAAGGATGACGTACATTTTACCTATTCGGTTGACGTTATCATCACGCTTGATGAAGAGCAGATTGTGTCAAAATGCAAATCAAACAAGGTACAGCTTGTTAAACCTTATAAATACGAGCTGCCCATCAGCAACCGCACGAGTAAATTCAGACCCATCGTTGTCGGATTTGGTCCGGCAGGAATGTTTGCAGGCTTAATTCTTGCAGAAGCAGGCTTAAAGCCGATAATCCTTGAACGAGGAACAGATGTTGACACCCGAACAAAAGACGTTAACAAATTCTGGAAGGACAAGGTACTCAACGAGGAATCAAATGTTCAGTTCGGTGAGGGCGGTGCAGGCACATTTTCCGACGGCAAGCTGACCACAGGAATTAAAAGTCCTTTTATCAGAAAAATTCTTGAGGAGTTTTACGAAGCAGGTGCACCCGAGGAAATTCTCTATTCATCAAAACCGCACATAGGCACAGACAGATTAGTTATAGTGGTTAAAAATATAAGAAAAAAGATTGAAAAGCTCGGCGGTGAGGTAAAGCTTCAATGCAAGCTCGAAAAGCTGATTTGTGCAAACAGCTTTGTTCATGGAATATCCTATTCTCATAATGGTGAGCTTATTGACCTTGAAACAGACAGTGTTATTATGGCAATCGGTCACAGTGCACGGGATACTGTTGAAATGATGTACAATATGGGTGCGGAAATCATTCAAAAGCCGTTTTCGGTCGGTGCAAGAATTGAGCATCCGCAAAAGCTGATTAACACTGCACAATACGGCAAATTCGCCAATCATCCAAAGCTTGGTGCTGCTGACTACAAGCTAGCCTGCCACGGGCTTCACGAGCGTGGTGCTTATACCTTCTGTATGTGTCCCGGCGGAACAGTTGTTGCTGCCGCCAGTGAAAAAGAGGGCGTTATTGTTAACGGTATGAGTTCTTTGGCACGTGACGGCGAGAATGCAAATTCCGCACTGCTTGTGGGTATTGAACCAAAGGATTTTCCGAGCGAGCACCCTCTGGCAGGTATATACTACCAACGTGAAATTGAGAACACGGCATACAAGCTTGCAGGCAGCAACTACAATGCACCGGCTCAGCTTGTGGGTGATTTTCTCAAAGGAATTGAGAGCAAGGCTCTCGGCAATGTCAGACCGACCTGTCCCACAGGCGTAACCCTGACAAACCTTGATGATTGTCTGCCCCAAAAGGTATCGGCAACTATGAAATCCGCCATTGTTGAAATGGATAAGAAGCTGAAAGGCTTTAATATGTATGACGCAGTTTTAACTGCCCCCGAAACACGCTCATCAAGCTCGGTCAGAATTTTAAGAGATGAGTTTTTACAATGCAATATAAGAGGTGTATACCCCTGCGGTGAGGGTGCCGGCTATGCAGGCGGTATCGTTTCAGCTGCAGTGGACGGTGTAAAATGTGCCCACGCAGTGCTAAGCGATGAGCATTAAACTTTCGTTTAAACGGAGAACAAATTATGAGAATGAAAAGAAAGAAAAATCTGGAGGAGCGTATTCAGGCATCCTCCGATTACCTCACAATCATGCACAACGACTCGTTGAATTATAACGATGCTATCAGCGAGAACCACAAACTGAACTTCCAAGAATTATTCGGCAATGACAAGCCCGTTTATTTAGAGGTCGGCAGCGGCAAGGGACAGTTTGGCTGCACCTTTGCACAGCGTAACCCTGACAAAAATATTCTTTGTGTTGAAAGAAACAGGAATGTGTTAATTCTTGCAATCGACACTGCCGGAGAAATGGGGCTTGACAACATTCGTTTTCTTTGCGGAACTGCGGAATACCTGCCGTCTTACATAGAGGAAAATTCGGTGGAAGAAATTTATCTTAATTTCTCCTGCCCATTCCCTAAGCACAGACACATTGCTCACAGACTCACCAATCCACGCTTTTTGGAAATATTCAAAAGAGTAATGAAACCAAATGGTGTAATTTGCCAGAAAACAGACAATATGCACTTTTTTGAATATTCACTGGAGCAGTTTTCATCCTGCGGCTTTAAGCTCTCCAACATTTCACTTGATTTGCATAACAGCGACTTTGAGGGAAATATTGTGACGGAATACGAGCAAAAATTCTCATCACAGGGATTCCCCATCTACCGATTAGAGGCAAGACTGAAATAAATCAAAAAATAAAATTGAAAAATTTTCAAACTTTTTCAGACACTTTTTATTTTTCATCGTCTATATAAGTGAAAGCTTTCAAATAAGCAGGAAAGGACGAGAGATTATGTCATTATTCAAAAAGAAAAATCCGGAAAACAAAAAGAACGAAATCAATGCTGCAAGTGTTGATTTAAGAAACTACACTGCAAATGCACTCAGAGAAATCGACAGGATAAATGCTGCGGTTATTATTATTCCCAAAAATCCCGACAATGAATTAATTGAAGCATATGCCTCAATTAAGGAAAAGAATTTTGCCGAGGAATTAACGCTTGATGATAACGAAAGCTTAATAAATATGAGCGGCATAAAAACAATCAGCAACAACCTTGAGGATGAAAACGGAATATATGATGTCAGCGGTATAACGATCATCAAAGGCTTGACGAAGCCAATCAGAATGGTAGCAAGCGGCATAACTGTTATGGACAAGGACAGCAAGGTTAACTTTATTTCCAAAAGCGGAATTACTGCTGAAGTAAATTTTTCAATCAGCGAAGCAAAAATCTTTTCAAAGGACATTGAGCTTGACAACAGATTTATTGAGCTTCTGCCTGACTGCTCTGTTGTTTTGGGCTGCGGTGACATCGTTTTCAATAAGGATGTAACTGAAGAAAGTATCATCAGTAAAAACATTTATTTTATTGCAGCCAAAAATATTGAATGCAGCAAAAAAATCCGCAGTGCAGTTATGGCAAAATCACTTATAACCAACAAAATAATAAGCAATGGATAATGACAACATCGTAGCCGTTTTTAACGAAATCTATGACAAATACTACAAAAAGATTTTTGCGTATTTCAGAAAGGATTTCGGCAAAGACGATGCTGAGGATTTGACCCAGCAAGCCTTTATGCAGCTTTGGGCTTGGCTGCCGAACAGATATATCATAGAAAATAAAAAAGCATTAATCTATCAGATTGCGAAAAATGTTAAGCTTGACAAGTTCCGCAAAAATAAATTAATGCTTGAAACCATGCTGCTGCCCGAGGATTTTGACCCTATGGACAGAAACAGCTTTTCTAATATGATTGATTATAAAATGTCTGTGTACCAACTCAAGCCAAAGGAGCAAAACCTTCTGCTTATGTCACTGCAGGGCTATAACAGCAAGGAAATCGGCAAGGCAATGGGCATAACCCCCTCTGCCGTCAGATCACGGCTGCAAAAAATCAGAAACAAATTAAAATGAATTACAATTTAATCACATTGGTTATCAACGCAGCAATTGCCGCAGTATCAATTTTAGTTTGTGCGGTAGGCACTGCAAAAAACTGAACAAAAAAGACTGATTTTCAATCAGTCTTTTTTTGTTCTTCCACAGCGCTTTCTTTATTTGCAAGTGCATATCTTACTGCTGCTATTACAAAGGCTGTAAACGTGCAGTTTTTGCATACAAGTGCTTTTTCTATTTCTTCAATTAAATCATCGGGAAATCTTATTGTTTTATTTGTTGTTTGTTTTGATTTCATTGGTATTTTAAATTCTCTCATTTTCATCAATCCTTTCAATATACTCCATACGGACAATATTATAATATTCCATATGGAATATATTGTCAACCTTATTTTGCTATTTTGTTATAATTATTTTGGTGATAATTATGAAAAACAGATTAAAAGATTTAAGAGAAGATAAAGATTTAACACAGGAGCAATGTGCACAAATTGCATTTATCAGCAAAAGTTCCTATATCAGATATGAAAAAGGTGAAAGAGAAATACCTTTAGATGTTCTGGTCAAATTTGCATTATATTACAATATTTCCATTGACTATATTGCATATTTGACAGACATAAAAAAGCCTTATTCAAAAGAATAATAGATTAAAAAAAACACCCGAAGGGATTAGCCTTCGGGTGTTTAGCTTTTTTATTAGTCAGCTGTGTATGGTAAAAGTGCAATATGTCTTGCTCTTTTGATAGCTGTGGTAAGCTCTCTCTGATGCTTTGCACATGTACCGGTTACACGACGAGGAAGAATCTTTGCTCTTTCGGAAACAAATCTCTTTAATTTAGTAACGTCTTTGTAATCGATTACTTCGGTCTTTTCAACACAGAAAGTACAAACCTTTCTACGGCCCTTACGGGGACCGCCGGCTCTGTTATATGCCATAGTTAGTTTCCTCCTTTAAAATGGTAAATCGTCGTCATCATCGACAATTTCTTCAAAATCCGAATTATCAGCGCTTGCATAACTTGGTGCAGGCTGTGAGAATGCAGGATTTGATGTACCGCTCTCAGCTTTTGAGCCGCAGAATGATACATTGTTCGCAACAACTGTTACTGACTTTCTCTTATTACCATCCTTGTCAGTGAAATTTTCTGTCTGGATTGAGCCCTCAACAGCAATCATTGAACCCTTATGGAAATAACGAGAAATAAATTCAGCAGTTTGACGCCAAGCTGTAACATCAATGAAGTCAGCCTTTCTTTCTTCGCCCCTTGCCTGATACTGTCTGTCGCAGGCAATCTGGAAGCTGATTACTGAAAGACCGCTTGGTGTTGTTCTGAGCTCAGGCTCATAAGTTAATCTGCCCATTAAAACAACAGAATTAATCATAAATCAGCCCTCCATTATTCGCCCTTAGCAACGATTAATGAGCGAAGAACACCGTCAGTGATGTTGATTACACGGTCAAGCTCTGCAGGGAATGCTTCATCACAAGCAAAGTTAATAACAGTGTAGAAGCCCTCATTTTCGTAGTTGATAGGATATGCAAGTCTGCGCTTACCCCAATCCTCAACTTCGCCAAGAGTGCCATTTTTGCTGATGAGGTCAGTAAACTTTGTCTTTAAAGCCTCAACTGCATCCTCTCCGTTTGTAACAGAGAAAACCATTACGATTTCATAATTTCTTAATGCCATTCTTTAGCACCTCCTTCTGGACATTATGGTCTGTATCTCTTAATACAGACAAGGATTGCCTATTAATTAAATTAAAGGCTTGTGTATTATAACAAAAAAGACTTAATCTGTCAAGAAAATCTTTTTATTATACATATTTTAAAACATCTATAATTTTATCAATAACAGGAACATCGGCACTTAAATCCACGCCCTTAAACCAGCCATAGTTCATTCTGATAGCCTTCATACCCGATTCCAGTGCTCCCTGAATATCATTAACAGGGTGGTCGCCTACATAAACACATTCCTCAGTTTTAAGACCGAGCTTGTCTGCCGTGTACCTGAAAATCTCAGGATCCGGCTTATGAATACCGATATCACCGCTGACAATAACAATATCACAGTACTGCGTAAGTCCGCTGTTGTCAAGCTTATGATGCTGTAAATAAGACGGACCGTTTGTGATAACACCCACAATACAGCCCCTGTTTTTCAGCTCGGCAAGCAGCTTTGGTGAATCGGGGAAAATAACATTATGGTCACCGAACTCCGTATCATAATGATTTGCAAGCGTTTCGGCACAAGGTGCATCCTCCCAGCCCCACATATCGCAAAGCTGTGCACACCACTCAATTCTGTTGACATAACCTCCGTTACCCGTAACACGCATATCCTGCTTGCGTTTTTCCTTTTCATCAGATGAAATATCAGGACAAAAGGCATCGAGAAATGAATCCATATAGCTCTCAAAGGCAGCAGTTCTGTCCTGCAGAGTTTCATCAAAATCAAACAATACTGCTTTTATCATTTATAAGCTGTGCCTCCAGTTCTTCAACATTTTTAAAAACCTTTTCACCTCTCAGATATCTGAGAAGTTCAACTCTGATTACTTTACCGTACAAATCGCCGCTGAAATCAAAAATATGTGTTTCGCACAGCGTATTTTTCACCCTCCAGGTGGGACGGTTGCCTATATTGGTAAAGGCTTTATACTCCCTGCCGTCAACAAAAACACGGCTTTCATAAACACCGAACTTAACCTGCGAAAGTCCGTCAGGGTAATTCTGATTAATTGTTGGGAAGCCGATTGTACGTCCCCTTTTATCACCCTGCAGAACCTCTGCCTCAAAGGTAAAATGATAGCCGAGCATTTCATTCGCTCTGCCGATTTCACCATTTTCAAGTGCTTTTCTTATCCTTGTGGAAGAAATCGGTTCACCGTCAAAATCAAGATGCTCAAGAATTCTTACCCAGACATCCTTATCTTCAAGATATTTTCTCATATCAAGCGCAGACCAGGAAGCCTTTTTACCAAAACGAAAGTTAAAGCCACACAAAATCATACCTGCATGAAATTTATCAATAAGGATTTTTTCAATAAAATCCTCACCGGTCATATTTTTAATTTCATCAAAATCGGCAAACACCACATTGGGGCAGCGTTTTTCAAAAACACTTTTCTGCATTAAAGAAAAACGGTTGTTCACCGAATAAATTATTACATCGCTTGCACCGGTAATAACCAGTTGGTGTGCCCTGTGCATACCGTCAAAATCACCGAGTGCAACCGCTGTTCTTTTTTCTTTTTCTGAATTATTCATACTAATCACGTTTTACTAAAAGCCGTTTGACCGCCAGTTCATTCTTATCTGCACACGCTTCGCCCAGTCCCAAAAACAAGCCGTTCTGCGAATAAACCCTGTATAATCCTGCATCAAGCCTTTTTCTTATTCTGTCAAGTGCCAATGCACCGCCGTTTGAAAAGCGTTTTGCCTGAGCTTCCGACACATAAACACTGTCATATGCCTTTAGTATTTCTTCAATATCAATCAGCAAGTCATCAAATCCAAGCTCGTTGTCACGCCTATGCTGAAGCTCGGCAAGTGTAACACACTCCTCTGTTTTAAAGCCCATAGCAAGTGTTCTTTCAAGAGAGGTCATTGTCGCACCGCAGCCAAGCACCTTGCCTATATCATCAATCAGTGTACGGATATAAGTTCCCTTGCTGCAAACTACATCAATAATATATTCATTATCGTGTGCACTTACAAGCTTAAGTTCTTTAATTTCCGTCTCACGTGCCTTGCGTTCAACCTCAATACCCTGCCTTGCTAAGTCGTAAAGTCTTTTGCCGTCAACCGAAACAGCAGAATACATAGGCGGAACCTGTGATATTTTGCCCCTGAATTTCCCCAGTGCAGCTTCAATGTCTTCCTTGCCTGCATTAACCTCATACTCACCTGTAACATTTCCGGTAATATCAAGTGTATCGGTCGTTTTACCAAGCACAAAGCCTGCTCTGTAGCCCTTATCACTGTCAGGCAGATAGTCAAGAAAGCGTGTTGCACCGCCCAGCATAACAGGCAGAACGCCTGTTGCCATAGGGTCAAGCGTTCCTGTGTGCCCCGCTTTTCTTTCACGGGTAATCCCTCTGACCTTAGCCACAACGCCGAAAGAGGTTATATCCTTATCCTTGCTGATACAAATTATACCTGTCATTTAAGTAATTCTCCGCATTTTTCAACAAGCTGTGCCTTAGCCGCATCAACACCGCAGTCAAATCTACAGGCTGCTGCCTGATTATGACCGCCGCCGCCGAAAAATCTTGCAAGCTCTGCAGCATTAACACTTTCAAAGGTGCGAAGCGATGCCTTGCAGGTACCATCAGTCTTTTCCCTGATTGTAATACCGATTTCAACGCCTTCTACCTGACGTGTGAGCGGTGCAAGTGCCTCGGTTTCCTGCTCGTTAGAGCCTGTCTTTTTATACATATCCTGTGTAACAGTGATAACAGCCACTCTTTCGTTCTCGAAAAATTCCATAGATTCAAGAGCCATACGCTCAAGACGTGCATATGTTTTGGTCTTTGTTTCAAACATAACACGGTTGATAGTTCCGTTATCAGCACCAAGCTCAATCAAATCGGCTGCGGCACGATAGGTCTTTGCCGTTGTGGATGCATATCTGAAGCAGCCCGTATCAGTAGTAAGCCCTGTATAAAGACAGCCGGCCATTTTACTGTCAATCTCTACATCCAATGCTTTGATTACATCATACATAATTTCACAGGCTGCAGGCGTATCCTCCAACAGCAGATTATCCGCATATTCAGTATTTGTACTGTGATGGTCAATACACAAATCAATATGGTACTGACCATTCAGGTCACCCAAAAGGTTAGGTGTGGCAACATCAACTGCCACAACATAACCCGGTTTAAATCTTATTGGTGCAATATCGTCAAAAAGATAATCATATTTTTTCGGTATTACATCGCTATTAATAACAGCACAGATTTTGCCGAGCTTCATTAATGCACGGCAAAGTGCAAATCCGCAGCCCAGAGTGTCACCGTCAGGGTGAGCATGGGTGAGAATTAAAATATTATCATTATCCTTAAGAAGTTGTGCACACTGATTAACGTCAATTCTCATTACTTATTTCCTTGATTTTTTCAAAAAGGTCCATACCCTTTGCAATAGAATCATCAGCAATGAACTTGAGCTCAGGACTCTTTCTTAAGTGAAGTCTTGAGCCAAGCTGCTTTCTGATATAACCGCCTGCACTTTCAAGCCCTTTGACCGAGCTTTTTGCAGCATCAATACCTTCCATTGCACTGATATATACTTTAGCGTAGCTCAAATCACCGCTTACCTCAACCTTAACAACAGTTAACATTCCGCTGATTCTGGGGTCTTTAAGCTCACGCATAATAGATATAATTTCTCTTTTTATATCCTCTGATATTCTGTCAATATGAAATCCTGCCATAATTAATCCCTATATTCCTCAACAATGTATGCCTGAAGAATATCGCCTGCCTGAATATCGTCCCAGCCCTCAAGACTGATACCGCATTCATAGCCTGAGGAAACCTCTTTAACCTCATCCTTAAATCTCTTTAAGTTAGCAAGCTTGACGTTGGCAATTTCCTTGCCCTTTCTGATAACTCTTACCTTACCGTCACGTCTGATGTTACCTGAGGTTACCAATGAGCCTGCAATCGTACCTGCTGAGGAAATTTTGTAAACCTCTCTTACCTCAACCTCACCGGTATCAACATCACGATACTTAGGTGCTCTCATACCACGCATTGCTCTTTCAATATCTTCAATGGCATCATAAATGATATCATAATTTTTAATTTCTACGCCGTCACGGTTTGCGTTATCTGCAGCAATCTGGTCAACAGCAGTGTTAAAGCCGACAATAATTGCATTTGATGCACTTGCAAGCATAACATCACTTTCACTGACTGCACCAACGGCACCGTGAACAATTTTAACATTAACCTCGTCATTTTCAATTTTGAGAAGTGACTGCTTAACTGCTTCAACAGAGCCCTGAACATCAGCCTTGATGATAATGTTCAGCTCTTTCATTTCACCCTCCTGAATGGTATCAAACAGGGTATCAAGTGTAACCTTCTGGAACAGGCTGAACTCCTCTTCCTTAGCCTTTGCTCTTCTCTGCTCAACAAGCGTTCTTGCAAGCTTTTCATCTGATACGGCATTGAACTCGTCACCACTCATAGGTGCAGTATCAAGACCCATAATCTCAACAGGTACTGACGGACCTGCACTTGTAACGTGATTACCATGGTAATCTGTCATTGCTCTTATTTTACCTACAGATGTGCCTGCAACAACAATGTCACCTGCATTAAGTGTACCATTCTGTACAAGGAGAGTTGCAACAGGACCTCGACCCTTATCAAGCTTAGCCTCAATAACAACACCCTTTGCACTTCTGTTTGGATTCGCCTTCAGCTCGCCCATTTCAGCAACAAGAAGAATGGTTTCAAGCAGCTTATCAATACCCATTTTGGTTTTTGCAGAAACAGGAACACAGATAATATCACCGCCCCATTCCTCCGGAACAAGCTCATGCTCAGTAAGCTGCTGTAAAATTCTGTCAGGGTTTGCACCCTCTTTATCCATTTTATTGATAGCAACAATAATTTCGATGCCTGCTGCTTTGGCATGATTAATAGCCTCAATCGTCTGCGGCATAATACCATCATCAGCAGCAACAACAAGCACTGCAATATCTGTTGCCATCGCGCCCCTTGCTCTCATTGCAGTAAATGCAGCGTGACCGGGCGTATCAAGGAAGGTGATTTTTTCACCATTGACTTCAACCTGATAAGCACCGATTGCCTGTGTAATACCGCCTGCCTCTGTTGAGGTTACGTCCGTATCGCGGATAGCATCAAGGATTGAGGTTTTACCATGGTCAACGTGACCCATAACACAGACAACAGGAGGTCTTGTGACAGCATTTTCATCATCCTCAATTTCCTCTTCTATAATCTGCTCCTCAATTGTAACAACAACCTGAGGCTTAACCTTTGCACCAAGCTCGGTAGCAACAATTTCCGCAGTATCGTAGTCGATAACCTCATTAACAGTTGCCATTACACCAAGCACCATAAGCTTTTTAATAACCTCGGTAGCAGTCATACGAAGCATTGCCGCAAGATCACCGACAGTAATTTCAGCAGGAACCTCAATTGTAATCTGCTGCTTCTTTCTCTGCTCAGCAATACGTGCAAGACGCTGAGCCTCGGTTTCCTTTTTGGAACGAGCGTGCATACCCTGTGGTTTTTTCTTTCTGTACTGCTTTGATTTCTGATTAAGCTTCTGCTTGCTCTGATAATCTTTCATCTGTGATGCAGGAGCAATATCCTCATATTTCTGATTATACTTTTCTAAATCAACAGTATTTACACGGGTGTCAATATGCCTTGCCTCACCCTTTGTTCTTGCCTGAGGGGCTTTATTGGCTCTTTTTTTAGCCTTTTCTTCGTCCCTTTTGGCAGCCTGCTCAGCCATCTGAAGAATAGCTGCCTGACTCTGATGCTTTTTGTTGCCGCTCTTTTTAGCGTTATCCTTTTTGAAATCCTTCTTATTATCTGCTTTTTTCTTCTTGTTAAAATAGGAGTCAAAGCTCTTTACACTATTTTCCTGTGTCAGCTTTTCAAAAATAATATTTAACTCTTTTTCCTCCAGTACTGTATTGGCAGATCTTTTGCCGTCACAATACTTTGAAAGAATGCCAATAATATCCTTGTTGGATTTTCCAAAATCCTTTGCAACATCTGATACTTTAACTTTATTCATTACCATTCGCATTTTCCTCCTGTTCAATTAGTGAAATGATTTTTTTCGAGAAATTCACATCGTCAACGGTCATAATGCCAGCTTTATAGCCCACTGCAAAATGTATTTCATTAATAGTTATGTCTGCCACTATCAGCGGAATGTCATGCTTGAAATTTTCAAGTGTTCTTTCAAACTCCTTAACAAGCCGTTTTGATGCATCACTGCAAATCAGAACCATATGTGCCTTATGTGCTTTTATGGACTTCTCCGCCATATCGTGACCCATAGAAAGTCTGCCCGCCCTGCGTGCCATACCGAGCATTGACAATGTTTTATTTTTCTGCATTCATCATTTCTTCTTCCATATTATTGAAAACCTCTTCGCTTATCTGCATTTGAAATGCCCGCTCAAAGGCTCTTTTTTTTCTTGCCTTTTTTAAACATTCGGGATTGTTACAAACATAAGCACCTCTGCCTGCCTTTTTGCCTGTTAAATCGAGCGAAACCTCACCCTCTCGGCTTTTAACAACCCTTACAAGTGTGCGCTTGTCAAACATTTCACCGCACCCCACACACATTCTTAAAGGCACTTTTTTTGCTTTCATACCATCTCTCCCAATTATTCCTGACCTTCAAAGAAGCCGGACTCAGGCTTAATGTCAATATTCCAGCCTGTCAGTCTTACTGCAAGCCTTACATTCTGACCCTTGTTGCCGATAGCTAATGAAAGCTGATCATCAGGAACTGTTGCTCTGCAGGTCTTAACCTCTTCATCAAGAATTTCAATTGAGCAAACCTCTGACGGTGCAAGTGCTGCTGCAATATATTCTGACGGATCCTCACTGAATTTAATAATATCTATCTTCTCGCCGCCGAGAACCTCAACAATATTTGAAACTCTCTGTCCGCGAGGACCGATGCAAGCACCAACAGGATCAATATCCTCATCCTTGGTATAAACTGAAATCTTTGTTCTTGAGCCTGCCTCACGTGAAACGGATTTGATTTCAATAGTGCCGTCATAGATTTCAGGAACCTCCTGCTCAAATAAACGGCGTACAAGACCCGGATGTGTTCTTGAAATCATAATCTTAGGACCTTTTCCGCCTTCCTTAACATCAACGATGAACACCTTAATTGTCTGTCCCTCAGTGAGAACTTCACCGGGAACCTGCTCGCTCTTCGGAAGAACGGTCTGATTTTTGCCGATTTCAATTGTTGCATTGCCTGTAATCGGGTCAATTCTTTCAACCTTAGCTGAGATAAGCTCCTGATTCTTTGATTTGAATTCCTGGAGCATCTGACCTCTCTCTGCCTCTCGTATACCCTGACGGATAACGTGCTTAGCTGTCTGGGCAACAATTCTGCCGAAATCCTTTGTTTTCAAAGGAATATCAATTGTCTTGCCAACCTTAGCAGATTTGCGGTAAACCTGTGCCTCCTCAAGAGTAAGGTCCGTATCAGGGTCCTCAATCTCGTCAACAACATTTTTTGTTACGTAAACCTTGATTTTCTGCTTCTCTTCATCAATATCACAATGAACAATATCCTTGCCGTTGTAATCATGCTTTGCAGCAACAATAATTGCTGCAGAAATCTTTTCATACAAATAATCCGCAGGGATTCCTTTTTCTGCCTCCAGAAGCTTTACTGCTTCAAAAAATTCTTTACTCATTTTTCCTATCATCCTTTCTCTGCAATTGTAACAACTTAATTATTAAAATCGTTTATATCAAAATCATCCAGCTTAACAAAAGAGGTTTCTTTTTTGTTAACGCTGATGCTTTCACCATTTTCAAGTGTAACAGTAAGCTCACCATTATTATATGAGCTGAGCACACCGCTGAAGTCCCTGACCTTATCAATAGGTCTGATTAATCTTAACATTACAGGACTGCCCACATATTTTTCAAAATGTGAATCTGTAACAAGCTCTCTTTCAACACCCGGTGAGCTGACCTCCAATGTATAACTCTGGCTGATTGGGTCAGCCTCATCAAGGGGCTTTGTGATTGCGTGTGTCAAATCAACACAGTCATCTATTGAAATGCCGCCCTCTTTATCTATAAATATTCTCAGATACCAATCAGTACCCTCCTTAACAAAGCGAATGTCCCATAAATCAAGACCAAGTTCCTTTGCATAAGGCTCAACAATCTCCGTAACCCTTGATACGGTATTACCCTTGCCTGCCATAAAAACCTCCTTACAATAATAAGAGAGCGAGCCGTTCGGCTCACTCTCACCCTGAGATTATGAATAATGCTAAATACTATAATAACACTTTATTTTAAAATGTCAATACCTAATTAAAATTAAAGATCATCCGCATCCTGAACAGGCTCTTCAAGCTCCTCACCGTAATAAGTGCTTTCCGTAACGCCGGTATAGCTGCCGTTAACATCACTGTTGACCATTTCGGGGCTTATATAAGATGTTAAATCTATAATTTCCTTTTTATTCTGCTTTTTATTTTTCTTTTCCATAAAAAATCACCTCTGCATTATTCTTTGCAGAGGTGTTATTTTTATTATAATTTTTCCACATCAATATTTGCAATTTTATTCATAAATTGCTTTGGACTGATAATTTCGCCCATTTCTAAAAGGTCGTCCATATTGAGATTAAAATTATTGACGAAAACAGGAATATCATTATACTCTATATCAATATGCAGCACAGCGGCATCAGCCATAATCTGCTTTGGGTCATAGGTGTTGACATTATAGCATTTTTTAACAACGGTTTCGTGGTTTCTCACATATTCAAGCACGACGCTGCGCTGACTTTTTGAAACAGTAATGTATTTGTCATCATCCTTTGAAACTGCGAGAGCCATAGGCATCTGAGCAACCGCCTTGCAGGCACCGGAATTCACAAAAAACTCATTCAAAAAAATTGACTCCAGCTTTGTGGTGTCATCGGGAACAATGATTGCCAATATATATTTACTGAGCTTTTTGCCGTAATTTTCTTTCATAAACTCTTTAAAATAATATTGGCTTTCAGCAATTTTCTCAGCATATTCATGATAAAACGGAATATTAGGCAACGGATTTAACGAGGGCAGATTAAACGGTTTGAAACCCTCACCGTCCCTGTCCTTAACAAGAATACTGTTATTCGTAACAATCATCGGAATTGTTTTTGCCATTATGTCACCCCGGCATTTTAATATATCTGATAAATATATATTTTACTATAATTCCCTCATTAAATCAACAACAGCATTAAATTTTTATTTTTATAAAAATTTAATGAAATCTGCTTATATTTGTGGTACAATATAGAAAAGTAAATATTTCAGTTAGGGAGTGATTAAAATGCCTGATTCAGAAGAATTAGACAAAATTTTAAAAGAACTAAAGCAAAAAGGCGATCCACAGGCACCTATCCCTGCTGATGATAACCAAATCAAAGCAGAAGAGCCTGAAGCTGACGTGCCCGAAGAAACAGTATCGGAAGAGATATCTTCCGAACAGGCACCGACAGAAAAAATATCAGCGGATTTTAAAATATCCGAACAAAACGACTCACCAAAAATAACAATCAGTGATGAGCCGGAATATGAAGAATACGAGGAAATTAATGTGTCAGATTCAAACAATAACAAAAAGAAAATCATAGCAATCGCTGCTGCGGTGATAGCAGTTATAGCAATAATAGTTGCTGTCATTCTTATCAAAGGCAACAGCAAGGAGCCCGAAACAACTGCTCCGATCAGCACAACAGAGCCTACAACAGCAGCTCCTGTTATCGTAAACAATCCTTTAACTAACGAAGGAAACTATAACCAGAGTGCGGCTAAGGCAAGACCTGCTGCAATAGTAGTTGAAAATGCGGCACAGGCAAGACCGCAGTGGGGAATCAATGATGAAACAAATTCACCCGACATCATTGTTGAGGGTGAGGTTGAAGGCGGAGAAGCCAGAATGCTTTGGCTCTATGCAGATTACACTGCACTTCCCGATCAGATCGGACCTATCAGAAGTGCAAGACCTCCGTTCATTAAATTCAGTGAAATGTTTGATGCAATATTTATTCACTGGGGTCAGAGCTCCAGCAAGGGCAGCTACATAGGTGCAAACACTGTTTTTCAGGAGGATGGAGTTGACCATATCAATCAGATGGCATTCAGCGACAAGGTAGGTCTTTTCGGCAGAGATAAATCAAGAGGTGTATCATCAGAGCACACAGGTGTGATTTATGGTGATAAGCTTGCAGATGCAATTGCTCAGGAGGGCTTCAGAACTGAGGCTAAGGATAGCAGCTATACAAAATTCAATTTCAACAATGAGGACAAAACTGTCAGCGAAACAGTCTGCAGCACAATCGATGTAAGATTTTCAAGCAGGTCCAAAACAAGAACATGGGCATTCAGTGACGAGGATAAAATGTATCACTCAAGTGATTACCAGACAGATGTTGCAAGAAAAAATATTCTTGTTTTATATGACAACACAGAGTATGTTGTTAAAGATAACTACAAGGGCAGCGGCAGAAGCGAAACCTACTGTGAATATAAATTAGCAGGCGGAACCGGTAAGCTTGCCACAATGGGTACAATCACAGACATAACTTGGTCAGTTGAAAACGGTATGCTTGTGCTTAAAGACAGTCAGGGCAAGGCATTAAGCCTTAACACAGGAAAAACATGGATTGGCTGGGCATCAGCAAACAACGGCGGCAGCGACACCGAATAAAAAAGCGACCTTTGAATAAAACAAAACCTCAGAAATGCAAATTTCTGAGGTTTTGTTTTATCTATTAAAAATATTTTTAACTGTTTTAACGATTTTACCATTTCGGTAATAAACACGCGGAACACGTCTTGCTATTTTACAGGGCAGCTCATAATTGAAGGAATGGGCATGATTTGAAATTTCCTCCATTGTAAGAACAGCATCGCCGTCAGTACCAACGAGCGTTACCTCATCCTCAACCTTAACATCAGGTATATCGGTAACATCAATCATAAACTGGTCCATACACACCCGACCGATAATATTGGCATAATGACCATTAACAATTACTCTGCCGACATTACTTAAACACCTTGGATAACCATCTGCATAGCCGACAGGAACAGTAGCAACAACCGTAGCCTTTTCCGTTACATACGTACCGCCGTAGGATATTTCTCTGCCTGCCTCAAGCTTTTTTACATAGCTGATATGCGTTTTCCATTCCATAGCAGGCTTTAAGGAAAGCCTTGACTTATCAACATCCTCACTTGGATACAGCCCATATGTAACAATACCGGAACGCACCATATCAAAGCAATCATCAATCATCATAATACCTGCAGAATTATTTAGATGTTTAATCGTAATATTCAGCCCTCTGGCACTGAGCATTTTACTGAACTCTTTAAACAGCTCAAGCTGTTTATATGTCTTGGTCAGATCACTTTCATCTGCCGTTGCAAAATGAGAAAACAAGCCCTCTGCTTTTATATTCGGCAATTCAGTAATTTTTCTGCACATATCGGCATTTTCTTCATTAACCTGAAATCCAATACGGCTCATTCCTGTATCGACACAAAAATGGAATGGAATTATTTTACCCTGCCTTTCAGCCTCGGCAGAAAGAGCAAGAGCGTTTTCATACGTAAAAATCGGTATACGGATATCGTATTTAACAACTGTTTCATACTCGCTTGGTGAAACATAGCCAAGCACAAGCAACGGCTTATCAATACCTGCTTCCACAAGCTCCATTGCCTCATCAACACAGGCAATGCCAAAAAAATCGCACTTATCCTGCAAAAATTTGCTGATTTCAACAGAGCCGTGACCATAGGAATCTGCTTTAACAACAATCAGCAATTTGGATTTATTATCTATTCTTTCAAGAATATTATTAACATTATATTCAATTGCATCTAAATCTACTTTAACATAAGTTCTTTGATACATAAATTACGCCCCATTAAAATATATTAGATATATTTTAATACTATGTGCCGGAAAAGTAAAGAGAATAAAAATAAAACTATTATAAACAAAAGAAAGAAGGTCGCAACTGCACTTGCGACCTTCCCCTCTCTGTTATTACAAACCATGGAGGACCATTCAGTACGGAATGGTGCGGCCCATTCCGTATCTTCAAGCTAATTATAGTCAATATTGCACAGTTTGTCAATAGCTTTGCTGAAATATTTTATTTATTTTGATATGCTTTTGTATATTAAAGCATCGGTAAATTTAGGTAACAAAAAAATTTTTTTAAAGTTCTGTTTTTGGGACAGAAGCACATCAAATAATTTACACCGAACGATTGTTCTGCTACCATAGTAATTGTCCACTCAATATATTTTGAAAGAAGGGTAGCAATGACTATTGATGAATTGGCTCGTGAATACGAGGGACAGCACAAAATCCTGCAGAATAAAATCAAAGGCTTAAAACCATTGCTTTGTATTTATTCAGGCGAGGATTTACTGCTGCTCAGAAAAAGAATTTCAGTTTATTACGATATGGCTTGTGAATGCAAAAGAATTTCAGCTTTGCTTTCCCGCTATTATAATGAAGAGGAGGAAACCGTATGATAAGCTTTGTTGAGGAATATATGTCAGACAAAAATGTTAATAATGATTCGTATGAATGTGATGGTCAGAGAATAATGCTCAAAGCAATGTCAAAGGTGCTTCCGCTTATAATAAAAAACGAACTGACCGACAGGCAGAGCATTTGCCTCAGATTGTTTTATGTACATAACAAATCACAGCTTGAAATAGCCAAAGAGCTAAAGCTGTCACAGCCTACGGTCAGCAGACACATAAGCACTGCAAAGGATATCGTTGCTAAACACCTTAATTACTGCCTTTACACCGTAAATTCGGCGAATGAGCAGTGGCTGAAAATTTAATTCCCAGCCACGCTCTATATAAACAGCGGATAAGGCTCAGGCTGTTTTATAGCCTGTCAGGCACCTGAACTAATCACCGCTGATAAGCAAAGTGCAGATAATAAAAATTAATCTTACACTTTAAAACAACAATAAAAAACGCACCTCTTTATACTATGAGGTGCGCTCTTTTTTGTTAAGAATATTATGAAATTATAAGCCCGATTACAAGCATTATTCCGTAAATAACAGGCTGATGTGCAAGGTATACCCAAAGACTGTTTCTGCCAACAATGCTGAGAAATCTGCTCCTTTTTTTATACGCAGCATCAGGCAATTTCCCCTCACTTACAGGCTTGCCGAGAAATGCCCCTGTGAAAAACATAAATATCCAAGGGATTAACGGAAAATAGTCTGCACTGTAAAAAACGGCATTATGCAGACCCAGCGGTGCAAACAGATTGTTCTGCATAAGTGATGACGGCAAATCAATAAGTCCGAAGCAAATACTTCCACCGTCGATGCCGTAAAAAAACAAAAACAAAACTGCTGACACAATTGCCCCTGCTTTATAATTAATTTTTTTAATCAGAGGCATTGCAATTCCTGCTGCTATCATACAAAAACCAAGACAATGCAGAATACCAAAATAAATTTCACATTCAATAAAACCGAAAATCGGCATAATCAGCGCTGTAACAAGCGTTATCATTCCGCTGCACACAAGCACTAAAAAGCCCCTTTTGACCGCATTTCTTGAAAGACCCGTGCACACACCCGAAATAATTATAAATGCTGCCCAGAATACAGGCTGAACAAGGCAAAGTGCATTAAAAATTCTATAACCCCAGTTAAGTCCAAGCACATCACCCACATCAAGGAAGGAATGATGTATGATCATACAGATTATCGCAAAGCCGCGGATTTCATCAAGCAGATGAATTCGTTTCTTCTTTTCTTCCAAAGATATGCCTCCTGTATTTTAATCTAATACATATTGTATCACAATTCTTTTATATTGTATATAATAAAAAAATATGTTATACTATACCAAATAAATTCAAAAGGTGATCGTATGAAGACTTTTTCATCTCTCCCTGTGGGGGAAGCAGTCACAACAGTTAATGACACCAATTGTGCTGCAGCAGTTAAATCAGGAGCATTAGAGGTTTTTGCCACACCAATGATGCTTGCATTAATGGAAGAGGCAACCTGTAATGCAGTTGCTCCGCTGTTAGAGAATGACGAAACCACTGTCGGCACAAAAATTGCCGTTACACACGACAAAGCAAGCGGTATCGGCACCCGAATAACCGCCTTTGCAACCCTCACCGAAGCTGACGGAAGAAGACTTGTTTTTGAGGTTTATGCCAAGGATGACAAGGGCGACATTATCGGTAAGGGCACTGTTGAACGCTTTGTTGTTTACAGTGAAAAATTTATGAATAGGGTTAACGGAAAATGAGATATAATACAGTAATATTTGATTTTGACGGTACCATCTGCGATACAGGGGAAGGTATACTAAAAAGTGCAAAATTTGCACTTGACTATTTCGGCTATAACACGCCTGAGGATTACAGAGAGCTGACCTGTTTTATCGGTCCTCCGCTTCTTATTACATTTCAGGAAAAATTCGGTGCTGACCCTGTTAAGGCTGAAGAGCTTGTAAAAAAATTCCGTGAAAGATACACCAATACAGGTCTTTACGAGAGCTGTCTTTATGACGGTATAATCAGCCTGTTGAAAAAGCTTAAGTCAAACAATATTAAGCTTGGAATTGCTTCCTCAAAGCCACAGCACTACATTGAGGCTCTCCTTGAAAAATTCGGTATCAAATCACTGTTTGACTGTGTATGCGGCGTTTCGTTCAAGGCAGACTGTGAATCAAAATCCAGCATTATAGGCAGATGCCTTAACGAACTTGGTGCAAACAGCAAAGATGCTGTTATGGTTGGTGACACACATTTTGACATTGATGGTGCCAAGCTCAATCAACTTGACAGCATCGGTGTGTTATGGGGCTACGGCTCAAAATTTGAGTTGATTGAAGCACAGGCAAAATTCATTGCAGAAAAGGTTGACGACATTGAAGCAGTTGCTCTTGGTTTTTTTGAACAGACCGAGGAGGTTAACTGGAAATTCAAGGGAAACATAATCAATGTTCACCATGACAGTATTACATTAGCTGACGGCACACCTGCAATGCGAGAGGTTGTTGACCATCCGGGCGGTGTAGCAATTGTAGGCTTAACCGATAATAACGAGATTTTGCTTGTAAGACAGTTCCGTTATCCTTATAAAGAAACCATTTATGAAATCCCTGCAGGAAAGCTTGAATACGGTGAAAACCCACGCGACGCAGCAATCCGTGAATTCAGTGAGGAATGCGGTGCATCTGCAGAAATATTTGAAAGTCTTGGTGAAATATATCCTACACCCGGCTACTGCGGTGAAATCATAAGAATTTTTTATGCTGCAGAACTTAGCTATGGCGAGCAGCATCTTGATGATGACGAATACCTTGATGTAATAAAAATGCCCTTTGAAGAATGTGTCAGCAGAATCATGAGCGGTGAAATCAAGGATGCAAAAACAATAGCCGGTATACTTAAACTAAAGGAACTCAAAAGATTATGACAGCATATCTTGACAACTCAGCAACAACAAAACCAAGTAAAGCCTGCGTTGATGCAATAAACAAAATGCTTACTGAAAGCTGGGGCAATCCCTCAAGCCTGCACGCTCTCGGTGTAAGCTCTGCAAAAGAAATTATTCTTGCACGCTCTGCTGTTGCAGAAAGCCTTGGTGCTGAAAAAGAGGAAATCTACTTTACATCAGGCGGAACAGAAGCAAATAACCTCGCACTATTCGGTGCTGTAAAGGCTAAAAAAAGACTTGGAAACAGAATTGTTACTACTGCAATCGAACACGAAAGCGTTCTTCAGTCGGCACAGGAGCTTGAAAAGCAAGGCTTTGAAGTCATTTATATTCAGCCGGATAAATACGGCTTTATCAGTGAAGAACAGATCAAAGAAGCTGTCAATGACAAAACGATTCTTGTTTCAATCATGTATATCAACAACGAGGCAGGTTCTGTTATGCCTGTTGAAAAAATCAGGCGTATTGTCACAAAAGCAGGCAGTCCTGCACTGATACATATTGACTGTGTTCAGGCATATGGCAAAATTCCGATAAACGTGAAAAAGCTTGATGCAGACTTAGTTACCGTATCGGCACATAAAATACACGGTCCAAAGGGTGTGGGTGCACTTTATGTGAATAAAGCCGCAAATCTAACAAACCAGAATTTTGCAAGGACCTTTGGCGGTGAACAGGAGCGAAAAGTACGCCCCGGTACAGAAGCTGCACCGCTGATTGCAGGCTTTGCGGCCGCTGTTAAAGAGCTTGATTTGTCAAAACAGCAGAAGGATAAAATAAAAGAGCTTAACGCCTATGCAAAAGCCGGACTAAGCGAAATTGACGGTATTAAATTCAACAGCAGTGAAAACGCATCACCTTATATCATAAACATTTATGTACCCACATTTATGCGCAGCCAGACAATTTTGCAGGAGCTTTCATCAAACTATAATGTTTATGTCAGTAACGGCTCTGCCTGTGCCAAGGGTAAAAAGAGCCACGTGCTCAGCGCAATGGGGCTGTCAAACGAAGCACTGGACAAAAGCATAAGAATTAGCTTTTCAAGATACAACACAAAGGAAGAGGTTGATTTATTCGTTAACGCACTTAAAGAGCTGATAGAAAAACACCCTCTGTAAGGATAAAACTATGAAAGAAATTATACTTGTTAAAAACGGTGAGCTTGCACTCAAAGGACTTAACAGAAGCTCATTTGAGGACATTCTCATAAAGAATATGAAAAGAAGACTCAATGACCTCGGTAAATTTGAGTTTACAAAAAGCCAGTCAACAATTATGGTGGACCCGATTGACGACGATATTGACCTTGATGATGCAGTTGATGTTGTTTCAAGGGTTTTCGGCATTGCGGCACTGTCACGTGCCTGCGTTTGCGAAAAGAATTTCAAGGACATCAAAACAACTGCACTCAATTATCTGAGCGAGGAGCTTGAGGATGCCAAAACCTTTAAGGTTGAGGCAAAGCGCAGCGACAAAAAATTCCCTATGAAATCACCTGAAATATGCAGAGAGCTTGGTGGATTTCTTTTGTCAAAATTTCACAATCTCAGTGTAGATGTTCATAATCCTGATATAATCGTTACTGTTGAGGTAAGGGACAAATATGCATTTGTAAGAGGTAATAATATCAAGGGTGCAGGCGGTATGCCCACAGGCACCAGCGGCAGAGCAGGCATCTTAATCAGCGGCGGAATCGACTCTCCTGTTGCTGCATATATGATGGCAAAACGCGGTATTGAGCTGTGTGCAATTCATTTTGCTTCACCGCCGTACACCTCAGAGCTTGCTGAAATGAAGGTTATGGAGCTTCTTAAAAAGGTTGCTCGTTACTCAGGTGTTATCACCACATATGTTGTGCCGTTCACAAAAATTCAGGAGGCAATCCGTGACCTTTGCCCTGAGGAATATTTTACAATAATTATGCGCAGAATTATGATGATGATAAGCGAAAAGCTTGCTGTTCACCAAAACTGCTATGCACTGATTACAGGTGAAAGTGTGGGACAGGTAGCAAGCCAGACTATGTATGCCCTTGCCTGCACAGACTGTGCGGTGAATATGCCTGTATTCAGACCTTGTATCGGGATGGATAAGGAGGAAATCATTTCAATATCACGCAAGATTGATACTTTCCAGACATCTATTCAGCCATACGAGGACTGCTGCACTGTATTCACACCAAAGCACCCCAAAACCAAACCGCACCTTGATGATGTAATCAAGGCTGAGGCTAACATCGAAAACCTTGAAGAACTGATGAACGAAGCAATTCAAAATGTGAAAAAGGTGATTATAAAATAATGAGTGATAATAACAATAATAACACCATTGATGAAATTTTAAGCGACTATAAAAACCAGAAGGAGCAAAGGGACATCCGTGAGATAGAACCTCTTGAGCCACCGAAAAGACGTGAAGAGCTGATTGACTTTTCCGCAGACAACATTGAGGACGCACCTGCGAAAAAGACAAAGCAGAAAAAAGAGCGTCCCCAAAAAACACCTGAAGAAAAAGCAGAGCTGAAAGCTAAGAGAAATGAGAAAACCAAAAAAATCATTAAAGCTGTTTTCAGCAAAAAGGTCATTCTTCCCATACTCGCTGCAGCAATAGCTGTCGGAGCAGGCTTTGGTATAAAATACGCTGTTGACTACTCCAAAACTGCTTATCTTAAGCCCTATACAGAAAAGTATCCTGATGTTGAATTTCCGAGCGGAATACTTGAAAAGTATTGCGACACCTACGGCTCCAACCCTGATGCTGTCGGTCATATCGCAATCAGCGACGTCGGCATTGATATGCTTGTTGACAAAAGTATATCCGCACCTGTGACCGATGGGGCAGTAACTGCAAACTATGTTGTTTATCTTGAGGACAACAAGCTTGAAGAGCATTATAAAAACGCGGATGCCTATAACAGCTCATCAAAATCAGTTACTTATACCAACTGGCTTCAGGACTATAACTTTCAGGTGCTCGGTGCATTTTATACCAACACGGATGAAAAAGACGATGACGGCTATATTTTTCCATATAATGTAACGGAAAAAATGACATTTGAAAGTACAAACCAATATCTTGACAGAATAAAAAGCAGATTCATTTATAATGTATCCGGAATAGAGCCGCAAAGAAGTGACACCTTTTTAACACTGTCCTGCCCGACCGATTACAAAGACGGATACAGATTTGTTGTAATCTGCAAGGCTGTTGATGAAATTGACAGCACTGCACAGGCAAAGGATAAGAACGCAAAAGATGTACGTAAAACTGCCAGTGAATATAAAAACGAAAATGATAATCAGTTCCGCTTTTCAAGTCACTGGTATCCTGAAATTGTACTGATAAATGATGTTGGTACAGAATCAACGGTTCAGAAAACAATTGATGATTACAAAAAAACTAAATAATTACACAAAAAATGCAGTACGTTATGTACTGCATTTTTATTTAACAAGATTATCTTAAAGTAACAACAGATTTGACACCGCTGTTCCAACTTGAATAGAAGGTACCGTTGCCGATTTTCTTGTAAGTTCTTACCCTTACATAATATCTTGTATTACCGGCTCTTCCCTTACTTGTGTAGCTTGTGGTATTCGGATTTGCAATTGTAATTGTTGCAGCATTTGAGAAATCTCTCTTTGTTGCATACTGAATCTGGTAACCTGTTGTCTGACTGGATTGCTTATTCCACTTAATAGTAAAGCCCTTTGATATTGCCTTAAAGCCACCCTTATTGCTTGGAACAAACGCTGTAGGCTTTGGATTAATATAATAAGGGAATGTCTTTGTTCCGCTGTAATTACCTATCATTTTAACCGTTACAGTGTATCTGCCGACATTCTTTGAATTAAAGTCTGAATAAGTCAAAGTAAAGTCCTTTTTATAGGTCAGTGCCTTGCCCTTACTGTCTGTTACGGTAACTGTCGGTCTTTGTACTGTACCATTTGTTGTAATTACATTTCTGTTCAGCTTGATTGTTTTTGCATAATTGATTGTTGTTGTTTTTGACACCTTACCACAGACGGAGCATTTGCTCTCAATCTTTCCGTTTTTAGATAAGGTTGCTTTCGTTACAACATTTTTATATGTATGCCCTGTTTTTGCAATAGTTTCTGTTTTTGTTTCACCGCAAACGGAGCAGGTATAGGTTTTAATTCCTGTTGCTTTGCAGGTTGCTTTTTTTGTTACCTTACCATTTCCGAAATTGTGCCTGCACTGTGCACCAATCACTTCAAATCTGATATTAAGTGCTTCAGCATACCTTTGTGCAGTAGAATTATCATAGCCGGCAATTGTAAGCCTTTCTGTATCGGTAACCATTGTAAGCTGCTCAGGCAAAGAAAGCTCAGGATTCAATATTGTTATTTTTTCAACTGCTGATTTTTCACCTGTGAATACTTCATCACCTAACACGGTAACACTTTCGGGAATAACAACCTCTTTCAGATTAACACAATTAACCGCAGCCTTGTCAACAATTGTTTTTACGGTGTTCGGAATTTCAAGCTGAGTGGTACTGCCCGCCGCAGGCACAAGATAAAGTGTTTCCTTACTTTTATCAAAAAGCATACCATTCACATCGGTAAAGCTTTTATTGTTCTTGTCAACAAAAACACCCTTGAAGTCTACACCGTTTGTTCTGAAAGCACCAGCACCTATGGTTTCAACAGATGCCGGAAGATTAACTGATTTAAGAAACATACTGCCTGAAAACGCATTTCTTCCGATGCTTTTTACGGTATTCGGAATTGAAACATTTTTGAGCATAAACATAGCTGCAAAGGCACTGTTGCCGATATGTGTAATGCCATCTTTGATTATTATATCCGTGATATTTTTACCTGCCCAGGGAAAATTGAGATTATCCCACATAGCACCGCTGCCTGATAGAGTCAGAGTGTTCTGGCTTGCACTGTACTTTGCTTCAATATTGTCACCGCACTGCTGCACTTCGTCATCTGCAAACACAACTGCATTCGCACCAAACACGGCACTGATTATCATAAATACTGACAAAGTCAGTGATAAAAATCTTTTCATCAAATCATCCCTTTTAAAAAAGCTTGTACATCCATTATACAAAATAAGACGGTGAAGGTCAACACCTTCGCCGTCTTACTATAATTTGTTAAATATTATTCAGCATTTTTTCTTCTTGCTGCAAGCTCTGAAGCAATCTTAGCTTTCTTCTCACCAACAACATCATATTTGAAGATTGGGAAAATCGAAAGAAGTGCAAGAATACCGGGAACAACTGTATAGGCAAAGAACACCAAATCCTTTGTACCAAGGTCAAAGCCTGTAGCTGCACCATTTGCAATCTGAGTTACCGTATCTGAATAGCCCGAAACCTGAATAAATACAAGACCAAGAGCAGTACCAAGTGCAAGACAAACCTTGATTGTTAAAGTAAGGATTGAATAGGCAGCACCCTCCATTCTCTTGCCTGTTTCATACTCATAATAGTCAACACAGTCAGCAGTCATAATCATCGGCATAAGTGTTACTGCACCAAACTGTAAACCGATTAAGAACAGTGACACATAGAACAGTACCATAAGCACCTTATTTTCAGGACTGATGAAATAGAAATGACCAATAATAAATGACAATACCGATACTGCAAAGCCGTAAACAGAAAGCAAAATATATGTCTTTTTCTCACCCATTTTCTTAATAAGAACCGGGCAGAGAGCCATACTTATCATTGAGCCTACTGCAGTTACAATACCGAGAACTGCAACAAGATTCTGTGAACCAAGAATAACATTAGCAGCCTGTACCTGAATACCCATTGCCATCTGTCTTCCAAAGCCGAGGAAATATGAAACAATTACGAGCATAAACGGCTTGTTGTTCTTAAGTGCACCAATCATATCCTTGAATGTGGTTTTTTCCGACGCAACATAAGCAACACGCTCTTTATTAAGCATGGGAATAAGTGCAAACAATATACAGCCAAGCACTGCTGTTAAAAGAGCAGTGAAAAAGTACTCGCTCGAAATCATTGGTGTATCCGTTTCACCACTGGCAACGAATACCTTTGAACCATTCGGAATAATTAAGCATACAATCGGAACAATTACTACACAGGCAGAAAATCCAACCTGCTTAAAGGTGTTAGAAATTGAAACGACATTTGTTCTTTCTGTCGGGTTTGGAGTAAGTACTGATGCAATACCCTGTGACGGAACATCACCCAAGGTCATTGCCAGTGACCAAATCAGATATGTAACAAAAATCCACACATAAAGACCAACACCTGTAAAAGGAACCTTTAAGAACACAACTGCTGTCATAACAAGCAGCGGTGCAAGTGAATACATAATCATTGATTTGAATTTGCCGTTTTTGCTTTTTGAGCGGTCAATCATATTACCTACAATAGGATCAAACACTGCCGAAACAATTTTTGCAATCAAAATCAAAATACCGACAACGGCAATATCAGCACCGAGAATTGATGAATCAAATTCTGCCTGATAGGAATTGAGCAGACCTACAATTGCCTGAAAACCAAAAAGTCCCAGTGAATAAGCCGCAATTTCCTTGAAATTCATATGCTTTTGCTTAGTAATATCCTGTGCCATAAATCTCTCCCCAAAATACGTTTAAAGCAAAAGGGCGAAAATGTCTCTTTACAGACATCCTCGTCCCTGCCTATAAACTGAAATCAGTCTTTAAATACCTCATTGAATAAGTCAATATCTGCAACCTTCATTACAAATGAGAACAGCTCACTGCCCTTAACAGGAAGCATTCTGTTGAATATTGACATTGCGTGAGCATCAAGTCCGTGAATCATAAGCGGACGCTTGTGCTCAATACCAAACATAATCATCTTAACCATACGGTCACAGTCAGTTGAAATCATATCCATAACCTTCTGACCCTTACCGCCGTCATTCTTCTGGTCACGGAAAATGTCTGTCTTAGTAAAGCCCGGACAAACCAAACCTACATACATTTTTCCCTTGAACTCAACTCTGAGCGCTTCGGTAAAGCCCTTTAATGCTGCCTTTGAAGCACTGTACATTGATGTGCCTGCGAGAGTCATTAATGCAGCAGATGAGTCAATATTAATGATAGCCGGATTTTCCTGCTGAAGAAGAACAGGTAAAAATGTCTTTACACCATATACGCAGGAGAAGAAGTTGATATTCATAGCTCTCTCGATCTCGTCATATGAATATCTGTCAAATCTCTTGAACTTTGGAAGAATACCTGCATTGTTGATGAGAACTGAAGGAACAATTCCCTCTTCCTCTAACTCTTTAGCAAAATTCTCCCAGTTTTCCTTAACTGATACATCAAAAAGCTTATAAGAAAACTGCTCTGCATATGTTGGACCAAGTTCCTCAATGAAAGCAAGCATCTTAGCTTCACTTCTTGCAACACCCACTACCTGACAGCCGTGCTTCTTGATAAGGGTTGCTGCAATTCCTGCACCCATACCACCGGATGCACCTGTTACAATAACGGTTTTTCCTGAAAGCCAGTCACCATTACAGCATTTACAATTGCTCATAATATATCCTCCTAAAAGTAAGTATCATATTCCCATATATTATACAATACTAAAATTAAATTTACAATATTTATTTTTTATTTAACCATTTTTTTCGTGTTCAACCTGTTTGCAAATCAGTTTCATTGTTTTTTTAGTATTATTCAACAAATTATTATCTTGTTTTTTATAACAAATGCCGAATATTGTGCATATTGTTGAAAAGTGTTCTTTATTGTGATATGATTATTTTATATGATATTCTACGAAAAGAGCATCGAGTTATGGACAGAAGAATAAAAAGAACAAAAGCCGCTGTTTTTAATGCAATGCTTGACCTGATGGTCGAGAAAGATGCAGGAAAAATCACAGTGTTGGAGCTGTGTAAGAGAGCGGATATTAACAAAAGCACCTTCTATTTGCATTACAAAAGCATGGAGGATTGCCTTGAAAGCTGTTTCCAGATAATTATGAACGGCGTTGTTGATATATCCAAGCTTGTGAATTACAGCGAAATCGGCAAAAATCCAAAAATATTTGTGGACAGAGTAATTGATGAGGTTGAAAAAAGTTCCGAATATCTTTGCAAATTCAAAGCAAGCACCATCTGCGGTCCGTCAATTAAAATGCTTAAGCAAAATCTTGTTGAAAATATTGCAGAACACAATGGTTTCAATAAAGAAAACAATTATTACGAATACGCAAATATTACATTCGCCGTAGGCGGATTGATAGATTTGCTTATTGAAATGATTCCGAATCTGAACAAAGAGCTTTTAAGCAAAGCAATGTGCACAATGCTTCAGTCGTATAACAATTAAAATATTAAACAGCACCCCGAATCGGAGTGCTGTTTTTTCGCTATAATATCAGCACCCGAAGATTTAACCTTCAGGTGCTTGTTTTTTATATTTATTATGCAAGGAATAATGCTGAAATGTCAATATTTGTATCATCAACATACCAGCTGTTACCGATTTTTACAACATAAAGCTCCTGTGTTGCAACAACCGTACCATCGTCAAGAGTTACATCAACAATTGCCTTTGCAACTGAATCAATATTCTCTGAACAATCAAGCTTTGCAAACGCATCAATCATATCAGATTTCTTTGTATCTTTTTTATCAGCATCAACAAGACCATACTGGTCAGCCTTTGCTGCACCTGACTCTGCTACAGGTTTAATTCTTGCGGAATATTCCTCAACATAAGCCTTTGCTTCATCCGCTGAAAGCTCATTGCACTCTTTGACTGTTGTGGTGAACTTATAGTCCTTACCAAACTTCTCCTGATAAACACCTGTTGATTCTTCCTGAATAACAGTCTTTTCATCCTGAGCGAGCTTTCTTTCAGTACCGGTTAAAGATTTGCCGTAACGATCAACATTTGACTCAAACGCACCGAACATAAATTCAGTGTCCATATATTCGTCACCGTAAACAGCATTTCTAACCTCGCTGAGCTTAGCAAAATAGTTATTGTAAAACTCATCATAATTGTCAAGACCGCAAGTGCTGAGAAGTTCAACATAGTAATCATACATTGTGTTGTACACTTCGTCAATTGCAGCAGCCTCTTTGTCATTACCTGTGCCGACAAAATCAGCCTGCTTAACATCATCACTGTCATTAACGTATGGCAGCATATAAGCATTAATTACAAAATCACCATATTTCTGATTCTTTGAAACCAGTGTATTTTTGTAAGCGTTGTATCCATCACCTGTCTGAACTACAGTATCCGTATAAAACTGTGCAACCTTCTCAGGTGAAAAAGCAGTGTATCTTATTGCGAAAGCAAAAATTGTCATCAGAACAAGAACAACAGCAACTGTTACACAGGCAATAATTGAGTAAGCTCCGGTCTTAAAGCCCTTTTTCTCTTTTGTTTCAGCCATTTTCACTTACCCCCTTACTCTGCATTTTCACTGATGCTGACATCTTCTGTTTCATCAGTTTCTTCAGTATTTGCAGCCGCTCTTCTTTCTGCAAGTGCAGCAGTAATTCTGTCCTTCTTTTCGCCTACCATATCATAGAAGAAAATCGGAACAGCCTGTAAAAGAACGAAAGCTGCAGGAATAATGGTATAAATAGCAAGGAACTTCATCAATACGTCATTGGTCTGGTCTGCATATGCAATATTTGTACTCTGTGAGAACTGATAGCCGCTCCATGTGTAAACAAGCATAGGTGCAAGCCACTTAGTACCTGCAGATGCAATCTTTGAAAACAAGCCATAGCCGGCATAAGCAAGACCTTCCTGTCTCTTGCCTGTTTTATATTCCATTTCGTCAATACAGTCAGCAATCATAATATTAGGTGTAACATTTGTGTTACCATGCTGAATACCGCAGAAGAAATTGAGAATGAGGAACGGAACAATAAGTGTTGAGTTAAAGCCAATTCCCTTTGACATAAAGAACAAAATAGCCATTGATGAGAAACCGTATACGCAGAAAAGAATAAATGTTTTCTTTGTAGAGAATTTCTTGAGAACAAGGTTAACAAGAAGTGTACCTACTGCTGTACCGATACCCATCGGAAGCATAAGTGCAAGCTTTAAGCCCTTTGAACCAAGAAGATAAACTGCTATGTAAAGTGATACTGTACCGTAAACACCACGGCCAAAGCCAAAGAGCTTTGTAAGTGAAACCATAAGAAGGTTTTTGTTTGTAAATACAAGCTTGATTGATTCTGCAAGTGATACCTTTTCTGTTGTGTAAGGTACACGCTCTTTGTTGTTAGCAAAGAAAATCATTACAAAAATCATCATACCAAGTGCACATACTGCAGTTGAAATGATAAGGTCAATACCCTGACCCTCAGCATTCTTATACTGCTGCTGACCCATTGCTGCTTTCATAATTGCAGGAACTGCAATGATTACAACCTGACCGCCGCTCTGACCTACAGAACGAAGGAAGGATGCGATTGAAATAGCACTTGATCTTTCCTTCGGATTTGGTGAACAAAGTGCACCAAAACAGTTTGAAGGTGACTCAACCGCACAGGAAATTGCGGTATACAGTGCATAAATAACAAACATCCAGATTGTAGCAACTGTGAATGATGATGTGTTCGGAGCAATGAAAACAAGCATTGAAATAATAGCAAGCGGAATTGCACCGAAGCCTACCCAAGGCTTAACTTTACCGAGCTTGGTTCTTGTTCTGTCAACAAGCATACCGATAACAAGCTCGCAAACAGCGCCGACTACACCGGCAACACCGAATACGGATGATACAATTGTAGCAAGCTGAGCTGAATCAAAGCCCTGTCCTTTAAACGCGAAGTCTGCAAAGAAAGTCATAGTATAGTCCGGCATCCATCCTGTAAGCAGGGCAACACCGAATAGACCTATACCGAAGGTAACAATCTCTGATGGCTTCATGTACTTTTTCTCTGCAGGAGCGGTAGAAGCTGCTGTAGCGGCTTTAGTTTTTGCCATAAGAAAACCCCTCTTTGTTAAAATTTTTAACCTATTATATCACTATCAATCCGAGAAAACAATAGAAAATTTTACTTTTATTTAACAGGCATTTAATATTTAATATTTACTTTATATATTTTATATGTTGATAATTACATAGGAATAATAAAAAAGGAGAGTCTTTCGACTCTCCTTAAATAATTAAATTTTAAACTGTAGCTGCAGCAGCAACATTCTCAGCAATTGCATTAACAATGATTGTACAGCCTGCCTTTAAATCAGCATCTGATGGCTTGCCGTCCTCGCCTACACCTGCTTTAACCTCGGCAGCAGTTTTACCCTTTGCCCAAACCTCAAAAGCAGCAGCCTGCTCAAACCACTCCTTCTCAATCGGAGAAGCCACTTTCATATTGTAGTTTTCCTTAAGCTCTTTCTTTGACTGATACGCACCCTTCTCAACTGTGAACTTGCCGTCAGCAATTGAGCACTTAGCCTGTGAAGCATCAATCAGACAAGATGTGATTTTGCCCTCAGCATCGAAAGTAACTGCAGCATAGTTTGAATCATACTGAAGGTTAGTTTCGTTGCTCTCATAATACTTCTCGGTAGTAACAGAAAGTCTTAAAGTATCAGTAGCCTTTGCACCCATATCTGTTGCAGAAGCCATAGCCTTTGCAACAACCTCGGTAAAGCCATTTGCCTTGATTGTGCAGCCAGCTTTTAAGTCTGCATCTGTAGGATTACCTTCAGCATCAACACCGGCCTTAACCTCATCAGCAGTCTTGCCCTTTGCCCAAGCCTCGAAAGCAGCAACCTGCTCATACCATTCCTTCTGGATTGGAGAAGCAGCTTTCATAGCATAATCTTCTTTCTTAGCGAGCTTTGTTCTGAGGTCAGTAACATTACCGTTATCCTTTGTAAGGTCAGGCTTTGTCTGAGCTTCATCAATTTTAACGTCTACAATTTTGCCGTCTGCGTCAACAGTAACAGCAGCTGCAACTGAGTCAATCTCAAGTGCTGTGTCTGAAGGATTGTGCTCATCGGCTTTGATTTCACTGATAACAGCCAGGCCTGTTTTAACAGTGTCTGCTTTGCTTCCGCCGCTGGTTGTGCCATCATCATTAGCAGTTTTGCTGCAAGCAGCGAAAGAAACCGCAAGAACTGATGCAAGACCGACAGCGAGAATTTTTTTCATTTTTGTCATAAGTCTTTTCTCCTTATATTTGATACCTTTATAATATATTAAAAAATAGAGATTGTCAATATTTTATCAAAATATTGTCAATATTAGACAAAACCTGTTATTTATTTATCATTATCAACATTACTTAATATATTTTAATAATATTTCTGGGGCATTTTTCCTCACAGGCACCGCACTTAATGCACTTGTCATAGTCAATACGAGCAATATTATTTTCAAATATAATTGCATCGCTCGGACAGTTTTTAGCACAGATTCCACATCCGATACAGCCCGCTGTACAGGCAGCAGTAACATCCTTACCTCTCGCAAGCGATGAACACTGAACACGATATGTGCTGTTAGCAGGAACAAAATCAATAAGATTGTGAGGGCAGATTTTTACGCACCTGCCGCAGGCAATACACAGACTCTCATCAACAACTGCTTTTTTGTCAATTATTCTTATCGCTCTTACAGGGCAAACCTTTGCACAGGAGCCGAATCCAAGACAGCCATAGCTGCATGAATAAGGACTTGAACCGGGCATCTTAGCAGCATAAACACAGCTATCAACACCGAAATAATTATATGATTCGTGTCTTTTTTCGCAGGTACCGTCACATTTTACATAGGCGACCTTGCGTTCAAGCTCACCAAGCTCTTTGCCCATAATTTCAGCAATCTTTTCTGCTGTGGGTTTTCCGCCTACAGGACAGGCTGAAACAGCAGCATCGCCCTTTGCGATAGCCTTTGCCAGTGCATCACAGCCCGCATAACCGCAGCCGCCGCAGTTTGAACCCGGAAGTGCATCCCTTACCTGCTCTTCCTTTTCATCAACCTCAACATGAAAAATCTTTTCGGCAATACCAAGAGCTAAACCGATAATAACACTGATTGCACAAACAATGCCGACAGCAATTGCTATTTCATTAAAATCCATAACAGCACCTCCGTTTAAGCAAACACGTTAAAGCCGTAAAAGGCGATTGACATCAGACATGCAGTCATAAGAACAGCGGGTGTTCCTGCAAATGACTTAGGGAAATCATTGCTTTCTGTCTTTTCACGGACACCTGCCATAATAATTATTGCAACACAGAAGCCGAGTGCAGTACCAAGTCCTGTCACAACACTTGTTACAAAATCATTTGACTGCTGTACATTTGTAAGTGCTGTACCGAGTACCGCACAGTTCGTTGTAATCAGCGGGAGAAATACACCCAGATTCTTATAAAGAGCAGGTGAAACCTTCTTAAGAAAAATTTCAACAAGCTGTACAAGGAAAGCAATAACTGCAATAAATACGATTGTTCTCAAATAGGTAAGACCCAGCTTATCAAGCACATAGGTGTAAAGAAGACTTGTTACTGCAGATGACAATGTTATAACAAAAACCACTGCACCGCCCATACCCGCTGCGGTTTTCGTATTTCTTGATACACCAAGAAACGGACAGATACCAAGGAACTGACTGAGCACAACATTATTTATTAAAGCGGTTGTAATCAGCACAAGGAATAATGTTTTAGCCATCGTTCTCTACCTCCTCCTTAGCTGAAGGGCAGTTTCTGCAATCACCATTACACTTGGTTTCGCCCTTTGTGTGTCTGTTGGCACCCTTAAGCTTGAATTTATTCTGAATTGCACAGAGAATAGCAAGCACAAAGAATGCACCGGGAGCCATTACAAATATGGACACAGGCTCATAGCTTTCAGGCATAACCTGAATATCGAACAGCGTACCTGCACCGATTAACTCTCTTACCATACCGATAATTGTTAAACCGACAGTAAAGCCCAAACCGATACCGATACCATCAAATATTGATAAAATCGGATTGTTTTTTGATGCATACTGCTCAGCTCTGCCAAGTATGATACAGTTAACCACGATAAGCGGAATAAATATACCCAGACTGCTGTAAAGAGAAGTAACGTATGCATGCATAAGCATTTCAACAATTGTAACAAAAGACGCAATGATTATGATATATACCGGAACTCTTACACCATTGGGAATAACCTTGCGAAGAAGTGAAATGATTAAGTTTGACATAATGAGAACTGCCATGGTAGCAACACCCATACCCAGACCGTTTTTTGCACTGGTAGTAACTGCAAGAGTGGGACACATACCGAGCATAAGAACTAAAACGGGATTTTCTTTAACAATACCGTTATAAAGTCTTTCAAATACTTTTTTCATAATCTCACTCCCCCTTTCCGTATGCTAAAACGCTGATTTTACCGGGCTGCGGTGATGCGGCTGCAACTGCATCAACCGACTCCTCCGGCTCATCTGCCGCATTAACAAAAGCTTCTGATAAGCCGCCGCCGTAATTCTCCTGATAATACTTGATTGCTTCATTCACAGCCATATCAACAGCCCTGGTTGTAATTGTAGCACCGCTTATTGCATCAATCTCATTATTATCCTTATTCGCACCTGTACTAACAAATGAAATTTTGTCAGCCTTCAAGCCCACAAACTTTGCTGCATAATCAGCTTCCTGTGCTTTTGCACCATAGCCGGGTGTTTCATTTGATGATATGATTTCAAAGCTCTTAAGTGTTGAATCCTTGCCAATTTCAACAGCAAGTGTAATTTTTCCTGCAAAGCCCTTGGTTGTTGTTACAGTGATTTTATAGCTGTCGCCAAGCTCCTCGGCATTGTCAACAACAACATTTTCAACCTTATCCTTTACACCGCCTGCAAAGTTTTCCTGATAGAAAACGATTGCCGCATTGGCAGCTTCTGTTACAGCATTACTTGTAATTGTAGCACCGCTGATTGCGTCGATCTGATTATCAGCAGTAGCTCCTGATTTTGTAGCCTCAAGTGTTGAAGCAGACTTACCGATAAACTGATTTTTAAAATCAGGCTCCGTACATTTAGAGCCAAGACCCGCAGTTTCGCTGTTGCTGATAACATCAAAGCCGGTAAGCTTGCCGTCCTTTGTAATACCGATAGCCACCTGAATATCGCCGCCGTAGCCATTTGGTGATGTGGCTGCAATAACATAACCAACCACACTGCCGTCTGCATCTGTAACAAACAGAACATCGTTTGCAAAGCAGCCATCATAGCCGGCATTTTTCATTACCTCTGCTGATTTTTCCAGCATTTCTGTTGTATTATCTGCCTCTGCAAAAGCATCTGCATCGGGATACACAACCTTATAAATCTCTGCTCTGGCATTAATTTCTGCCTGCTCAATAGGTCCTCTCGTAATCTGATTAACAACTGCAAGAAGTGAAACACAAACAAGAGTAATTATTACCAATACAATCGTATTGAGTATTATACCTGACTTTTTCTTTGCCATTATTTATTCTCTCCTTTCGCTTTTTCACAGCCGAAAGGCTTTGGAATTGTAATCTTTTCAATAATCGGAACAAGGAGATTGCCAATAATAATTGCATAAGATACGCCTTCTGCAGAAGAGCCGAGAACACGGAACAGTGCAGTAAGCAAGCCAAGAACTATGCCGTAAATGATCTGACCCCATGGTGTAATCGGACTTGTTACATAGTCAGTTGCCATAAAGAATGCACCTACAAGAAGTCCGCCTGAAAACACCTGACCAAGCATATAGTTCAAGGAAACATCATTACCGCTTGCTATATTAATTACAAATATAAATAAAGCGGTTGACAAAATGTAAGTAAGCGGAATTCTGACTGAAATCACCTTTTTGATAATCAGATAAAGACCGCCGATTAAAATCGCAAGTGCTGACACTTCACCTATGCATCCACCATGGAAGCCGAGGAAAAGAGTGAGCAAATCAACCTCTTCTCCACCCTTAAGCACTGCAAGCGGTGTTGCACCTGCAGTAGCATCTGCGGCTGCAGTCAGTGCCTTAAAGCCACTTGTTTTTATTATTTCAAACTGATCGGATAAGGTTCCGCTTGTGGCAAAATCACTCATTCGTCCTGTAAAGGAAATCAGCAAAAAGCACCTTGCTGCCAAAGCAGGATTCATAAAATTCTGACCCAGACCGCCAAAGAGCATTTTAACTACGACAATTGCGAATACGCTGCCGATAACAGGAATCCACCATGCAACATTTGCCGGAAGGTTCACTGCTAAAATCATACCGGTTACAACAGCACTGTAATCAAAAATGGTAATTGTCTTTTTAGCAAGCAGTTCAAAAATCAGTTCACTTAAAACACAGGTAACAATACATATTGCAATTACCATCAGAGCTCTTAAACCGAACTGATAAACACCGAATGCCAGCACAGGCAGCAATGCAATAGCTACATCACGCATTACTGACTTAGTGGTATTCTGTGACCTCACGTGAGGAGATACTGAAACATTATACATTTTTATTCCCCTCCTTATTTACCAAGCTGAACTTCCCTGACCTTAACCTTACCGAGCTTAAACATCTGGGTAAGCGGAATTTTGGCAGGACATACAAAGGTGCAGCTTCCGCACTCCATACACTCCATACCGCCGAGGTCAGCGAATCTTTCATAATCATTTGTTTTAATTGATTTGCACATCATCTGCGGAACTAATATTTCAGGGCAGGCAGCCACGCACTTGCCGCAATGAATACATGCAGACTGAGGAAGCATTGCAACATCATCCTTTGAAAATGCAAGGATTGATGATGAGGTTTTAACAACAGGAATATCAAGTGTGCTCATAGCCATACCCATCATAGGTCCGCCTGAAATAAACTTGACAACATCATCCTTTGCACCGCCGCAAGCCTCAAGTACCTCACTGTGACTCATACCCAAAGGAACATCAACATTGCATGGACTGTTAACAGCCTCACCCGTTATTGTCATAACCCTGTGGATTAACGGCATACTCAGATAAACCGCTTCGTAAATTGCGTAACAGCTTGCAGTATTAATAACAATACATCCCTTATCGGCAGGAAGAATTTTTGAGTTAAGCTTTCTGCCTGTTACTGCAAAAATAAGCTGTCTTTCACCGCCCTGAGGATATTTTGTTTTCAAGGGCTGAACACTGATTTTTTCTTCTGCTGAGACTTTATCCTCTAAAATCTTAATTGCATCATCCTTATTGTTTTCAATACCGATAACAGCCTTTGCATTCGGCAGCAGTTTTAAAACAGCCTTAATTCCCTTAATAATTTCATCCGACTTTTCAAGCATCAATCTGTAATCCGAGGTAAGATAAGGCTCACATTCGGCACCGTTAATAATCAAGGTGTCAATATCAAGCGGATTTTTCGGAGCAAGTTTAACACTTGTGGGAAAGCCTGCACCGCCGAGACCGACTATGCCCGACTCCTTAATTATATCAATAATTTCATCCTGCGTTAAGCGTTCAACATTTCTCGGCTCACCAAAGCCTGATACAGCTTCATCCGAATTATCATTTTCGATAACGATGGACTCAACCATAGAACCGTTCGTTACAAGCCTTTTTTCAATTTTCTTTACAACACCTGAAACGCTGCTGTAAATCGGAGCTGAAATAAAAGCACCTGCTTCAGCAATAAGCTGTCCCTTAAGAACCCTGTCACCAACGCTGACAACAGCCTTTGCCGGGGCACCGATGCTTTGTGAAAGCGGATACACCAAAACAGAGCCTGCTGCTATGCTTTTTATTTCACAATCCTTTGACAGCTCTTTGCCGCCATAAGGATGAACTCCTTTCTTAAATGATTTCAATTTCATACTAATGCACTCCTTGGGATTCGTATTTATCCTAATGTAAGTATAGCCAATTTATTATACCATATTGTTAAATTATAATCAATCAATATAAACAGGATTTGTTAATAAAATGGTAATAATCGACTGTAACACATAAAAAAACCGATAAACGCAAAAGGAAATGCACTTATCGGTTTTAATTTTACTCAAATACTTGTTCAAATTCCGCCATTGCGTCATTGTTAAACTTCTCAACATCAAATTTAACAAGACCCTTAAGCTCGTTGTTTTTAAAGGCTTTAAATCCGTCAACCAAGCCTTGCTCACTGTTATCAACAAGATAACCGTAGCCCGCCTCAAGAAATTCCTTCGGACCTGTAATATCCGTTGAAATAACAGGAACATCCAAAATCAAAGCCTCAATAATTGTCATAGGCAGTCCTTCATAGAGAGAGGACAGTACAAAAGCATCACAATTCTTTAAAATAGGGTAAGGATTCATAATTGATTTTATGATAATGACATGATCAATAATTGTATTTTCCTTCTCATCCTGAACCATAGAAAGAATGCTTTCAAACTCCTTACCGTAACCGCCGATTACAATAAGCCATGCATCAGGGTCACTTTCTTTTCTGTATTTATCAAAAGCTGTAATCAGTCTGTCAATACCCTTTTCCTGTGAAAAACGAGCAATATTCACAAACTTGTTAATTGACTTATCCGCAAGTATTTCATTCAGCTTTGAAAGCTTGGCAGTACAGAAAGTATCATCCTGAAACTCAACTGCAAGTGCCGACTTGCTGACAATGTTATCAACGTCATTCTGGTTATGAACAACACAAATCTTTTTCTGCTCTGCATCACTCATAAACGGCTTAAGCTCTTCGCCCATTGTTTCCCTTACAACAACAATTTTGTCGAAATTTGCATATGCATATTTTACAGAATTTATGTGGAAGTTATTTTTTGTGGTGGATTCCTTGTACATATTATTATGCACCCAGATATACTTAGGGCATGTCAGCCTGCCGAGAAGCTGCATAATATGCTTTTCATAGCCTGTAAAGTGAATCGCATGGTCAAAGCTGATTGTAGGAAAGCATCGTCTGAGCTCACGCTCATAAATGCTGTCGAGTGCTTTCTTGGTTGCTTTTGTGCTGATATTCATATAATAAAGCACCTGAAGAATTGCCTCTTTGACATTCAGATTTTTCGGACCCTGCATAGGTATATATTTAACACCCGACTGGAACTCATTAATAAGCAGCTTATTAGGGTTCGTTTTTCTCGCATAGAATGTGAGAATATAATTTCTTTCGTCAGCATCAAGACTGTTAACGAGATTCTTAAGTGCGGTGGTCATTCCGTTTTTCTGCAGAACACCTGCATAAATCAGCACATTTTTCTTGTCGTTATGATAATCAGTACCGTTAATCAGCTTCATTTCAGGTGATTTTCTGCCTGTAAGCATAAGATTAACAAGATTTCCTGCTGCCTTTTTATTGTCGTAATTACAGTATTCCCTTACAAATTCACTGTAATCATATTCAAGCTCATCATTATTAACAGCATCAGCAATCTGACGTGCATCATATGTGGCAAAAAACGGCAGCTTTTCAATGTCAAAATACATACTTCTGCCTGCCATATACTCCTCTTTATCATAAGTATAAAGCAAAATCTTTCTGCCTGTATTTGCAAAATCAAACATAACGCTTGAATAATCTGTAATAAGACAATCGGCAATACTCAGAAAATCATAGGTTTCATAATTTGAAGGGAATTCCCTGATTTTTTCAAAGTCTTCCAAATCAATTTCAGCAGATGCAAGGTGATGAAGCTTAACAAACACAACAGTATTTTCGTCAAGCCTTGACTCCATTTCCACAAGCAGATGCATAATATAATATATCTGCTTATTTATCTCATCTCCCTTAGGGACAGACCTCCAGGTAGGCATATAAACAACAACCTTTTTACCCTCAAGCCCGAAATCTCTGCGGATTTTATTAACTCTTGAATTATCAAAAAACCTGCCGTTGCATGGATAACCGCCCAGAACATACTTACCCTTATAAAACCAGTCAAGCATATAATCCTCTTTGATATGCTCAAATGAGTACGCATTAGGGTAAAGCAAATAGTCTGACATAAGAAAATTACGCTGAACATTTCCTATAGTGTTAGGGTTATCCTTAATGCTCCTGCCAAGACCCTTCAACGGGGTTCCATGCCAGGTATTCAGATAAATCTGACCCTCACGCTTAATAAAATATGTCGGAAAGGCAACATTATTAACAAGATATTTTGCCGTAGTCAATGCCTTGCAGTAGGCAGGACTGTTCTTCTGAACAATTTGTACATTATCCTTAAAGCCGTAATTGTCAAGCAGCGCCTTCACCTTAGGAAAGCTCAATTTATTAACGGATATAACCTTTTTGTAATCCCTGAATTTTTTGTCATTATAAATATTTTCCAGAACATAAAAAGGATTGCCTGAAAAATCATCACCGCTGAAAGCTTCAAACAGCATTAACCTGTCATCAACATCATACTTTGCAGCATAATTTGTGACATAAAATTTAGCCCTGAAAAACTGGCTTTTACCAAGTTTTTTTACGTTTTTAAAAAACAAATCAAATAAACGTTTTACCGTCATATTATCTCCCGCTTTTACATTACACTTTTTTAATTATATAATTATATCAAACATGGAACTGTTTGTCAAAACAATTAAGTATGGACAACAAAATAACATTGTGCTATTATAAATTTATAACTTAACATTTGCCGAAAGGACTAAAAAATGAAACAAGGACTTACCAAAAACGACTCCTTTGCCATTAAAGGACTTGCAATAATACTGATGCTTTTCCATCATCTTTATTGTACTGCTGACAGATTCAATGGGTTTGAAATCGACTTCACACCATTCAGCCAGACATTTGTTGTAAATGTCGCCTTTTTATTTAAAGTATGTGTGAGTCTGTTCGCTTTTATAACAGGCTATGGCTTGCTAAAATCAATTGCAGGACAGAATTTCAACAGAAAAGATATTGTTAAATGGAATACCACAAGACTTATAAAGACTCTGTCTGGCTTCTGGTTTATTTATATCATCTTTCTTATCGTAACAATGATAATAAACAAATTGCCTTATACAACTTATTTTGAAAAAACACCGTATGCAGGAATATTCTATCTTATTAACGATTTCCTCGGTCTGGCAAACCTTTTCAATACACCGACCCTGAACGGCACGTGGTGGTATATGAGTGCGGCAATTGTATTCATTCTTATTATTCCTCTTGTATATGCGCTTTCAAAAAAAGCAGGTTATTTACCAATCATTCTTTTAATCACAATACTGCCGAGGCTGTTAAAGGCGGACTATCCGGGCGGAACAAATATTTACACCTTTATTCTTCCTGTCGTTTTCGGGATGATGTTTGCCGATTATGACCTGTTTAATAAGATTGAAGAAAGATTGCCGAAAAATAAAATCGTGTCATATATCACTTCTTTTGTACTCTTCGGCGGACTTATCGGAGCAGGTTATATTATAATGCTGAAATACGACCGCACTGTTGCGTGGGAACTTAATTATGGCATAATCCCGCTTGCATTTATCTGCTTCTTCAGGTTCTGTATAATCCGCATTCCCGTACTCAACAAAATACTTGAATTCCTTGGTAAGCACTCAATGACCATATTCCTTACGCACACATTTATAAGACTTAATTATCTGCGTAACTTCGTATACTCTTTCAAGCATTTTATGCTGATATTTGCTGTCCTCTTTGTACTGTCACTGGCACTTGCTCTGGCATTGGATTTCATCAAAAAGCTTTGCAGATATGATGTTCTTATTAACAAAATCACGACCAAAATTCAAAACGCTTAAAATCAGTTATCCCCCTGCAGAAACAATTCTGCAAGGGGATTTTTTTATAGTTCTCTTATATTTTCAATAATACTGTTTTTCATTTCCTTGTGTACTTTAAGCCATAGATTTGCAGTACATATTGCAACAAGAACAACACAGAAAACAAGTGTAAGCCACGGGTCAAAAATCAAATCAATATTTCTGCCCTGTGATTTATTATAAATATTCACAGCAAAAAATCCGATTGTATAAACCGCAAAGCCCGATAAAATGCCTACAGAAACCTTGCAAGAACAGTCTGTTCAAGAGCAATTTCATTTTCATTCACAGGGTATGTACCGTCAACAAAACAGATATTTGAAAAATCCTTTGCCTTCTCGTCAAGCCAGGCAACAGGAACATTGTAATCCCTATCCGTAGCACATACACTGCCGAGAATATGGGCAACACCATAATCGGCTAAAAGTCCGTTATGCTTTGCTTCTTTAAAAACCGTTTCATCCTTACCATAGGCAGATGCAATAATATCCTGTCTGCCGTAATTATTCTGATATTCTTTATCGTGTGCCTCATATGAACTGAAAAAATAGAGTATCATACTGCAGGAAAAAACCATTGCAAGAATAATACCGATAATCATTATTGCATACTGCTTTTTCCTATGCTTAAGATTACCGAAGGCAAGGGTATTAACAGTCAGTTTCTTTTTCATAATCATACCTCTTATTCCGCGTTTTCCGACTTGTTGTTCTGTGATCAATTCTGCTTTAATACTAACACTCTCATCTTTCGTTTATCTTACTTTAATCTTACGTTTTCGTAATGTTGTAAAAAAAGCCACTGATTTTTCAGCAGCTTTTATATAGTTTCGTATCCGTCAATATGGGGAATGCATATTGTAAAATACAAGCCATTATTTTTATTTTCAATACTGATAATACCATGGTGCTTTTCAACAACAGCCTTTGTTATGGCAAGACCAATTCCTGTACTGTCAGGCGAGGAATTTTCAGCCTTATAAAAGCGTGTAAAAAGATTCGGTATTTCCTCCTCTGCTATACCGCCGCCGTTGTCGCCGATTTCAATAATTGTTGAGTGTCTGTTTTCACTGATGTCAACTGTCACAATTCCATTATAAGCAGTATGCTCACAGGCATTTTTTACAATATTGCCAAGTGCCTCGCCAAGCCATGTTTCGTCACAGCGGATAACACTTTCACCGCTTAACACCATTTTCTTTTCCGGGAAAAGGGGTCGAAATTCAGCAAAAACCTTGCTTACAATATCCTCTGCTTTAACCAATTTAAAATTCATAACATATGAATCAACCTTGATTTTTTCAAGCCTTAATAACTGATAAACCAGTTTTTCCATTTTATCAACAAGCTGAAGCTCTTTTTCGCTGTGCGGTGAAGCATTGCGCTCCTTGTCCATTTCACAGTAAAGACGAAGTGCGGCAATGGGTGTTTTTAGCTGATGTGAAATATCCGATATAAATTTTGTATTCTTTTTGCTTTCCTGAACCAACCGATTGCGTTCAAAGCAGATAATCTCCTGCAAATCTGCAACGCCATTCTGCAAGCCTGCAAAATAATTATCATATACACTGAATTCCGTCTGGCTGCCTGTATTTACAAATTCATTAATATCGTCGGAAAGCTTATTCACATTCTTTTTAATCTGCACCTGTCTTATAATCAGAACAATACAAACAACCGCCAACAATGCAACAATCAGCCAGGGAAGAACTGTTAAAAATTTCATTTTCCTTCCTCCCAACGGTAACCGACACCGCGAACTGTTGTAATATGCTCGGCACCGATTTTTTCACGCAGTCGGCTCATATGAACAGACAGCGTATTGTCATCAATAAAATTGCCGTTGTCATCCCAGATATTCTGCAAAAGCGTTGCACGGGTAATAATAACACCGCTGTTTCTGATTAAACAGGATAAAATCTGAAATTCCGTTTTTGTCACAAAAATTACTTCGCCGTTCTTTTTAACAGTCATATTATTTGTATCAACCATAATTTCACGGCTTGTGAAGGTTGATACAGTATTTCTTCTGATCAAAGCACGAACACGCGACAGCAGTTCAAGAAGCTTAAAAGGCTTTGTAACATAGTCATCCGCACCGCTGTCAAGCCCACGGACGATCTGTATTTCATCATCACAGGCAGTCAAAAACAGAATAGGCGTTGAAACCCCCATAGCTCTTAATCTCTGGCAAAAATCAAAGCCGCTGCCATCAGGCAGCATTACATCAAGAATGAGCAGACTGAAGGCTGAGCTCTTAACAGCATACTCTGCCTCCTTTATTGTGCCTGTGCTGACAACTGCATACTCTGCATTTTCAAGCAGCTCGCAAAGTCCGTCACGCAGGAATATATCATCCTCAAGCAGAAATATTTTTTCATTCATACTATCACCGATTCAATAATATCATATTAGACTGACATAAACAAGAAGTTACAGCAAGCTTACAATTTCTTAAGATAAAACCGACCCCGAAGGGTCGGTCATAAATTATATTATTTATTAAGCTCTGCAACATACTTGTTGATTTTCTCAGCAACCGGTCTTGCTTCCTCTTCTGTTACAGGAAGGAACGGACTTCTTGGGTCACCGCACGCAATACCGAATCTGATGCTCATTACCTTTTTAGCAGCACCGTAAAGTGACTTACAGGAAAGAAGAGCAAAAATACAATCATTAATTTTGAACTGAAGAGCCTGAGCCTCATCAATTTTATTTTCATTCACCAGTCTGTCAAGCTCAACAAAAAGCTCAGGCATACAGCCGTATGTGCCGCCGATACCTGCGTCGGCACCCATTAATCTGCCGCCAACAAACTGCTCATCACTGCCGTTGAAAATAATAAAATCATCGCCTGCTGCCTGTCTGTATCTCTCCATAAGATAAACAGGCTCTGCTGAATTTTTAACACCTATAACTTTAGGATTTCTGCTCATTTCACTGAGCAGCTCAGGTGAAAGATTAAAGCCTGTAAGCTGCGGAATATTATATATAATAAACGGAACATCTGTTGAGTCAATTATTGAATTCCAATGAAGCTTGATACTTTCCTCCGGCAGGTGGTAGTAAACACTGGGCACTGCACTGATTGCATCTGCACCGATTTTTTCACTGTGCTTTGCAAGCTCGATACTGTCCTTGGTTGACGGACAACCAACATGAACGATAACTGTAAAGTCATCACCTGCTGCCTCCACAACAGCCTCGGCAACCTGCTTCCTTTCCTCCATTGAAAGTAAAAAGCCCTCGCCTGTTGAGCCGCAGGCATAAGCACCCTTAACACCCTTAGACTTGTATATATTCACAAGCTCTTTGATTTTAGCTGTGTCTATATTGTCATTTTCATCATAAATTGCATTCAACGCACAAAATATACCGCGAAATTTGTTTAAATTATTCATAATCATCACCTCTTGCTTGATTGTAGCATATACACGTGATATAATCAAGAAGGTGATTAAAATGAATAATAAAGAAATTTTAGAAAAAATCAAAGATGGATTAATTGTATCCTGTCAGGCGCTTGAAACCGAACCGCTCTGTGACAGCTACATAATGTCAAAGATGGCATGGGCTGCATACCTTGGCGGTGCTGCAGGTATCAGAGCAAATACAGTTGTTGACATAAAAGCAATTAAGGAAAAGGTTGATTTGCCCGTTATCGGCATTATCAAGCAGGTTTATGACGACAGTGACGTTTATATTACCCCTACGATGAAAGAGGTTGATGCACTGGTTGAAATCGGCTGTGAAATCATCGCTCTTGATGCTACGAACAGACTGCATCCAAACGGTGTAACACTTGAGGAATTTTTCACAGAGGTAAGAGCCAAATATCCGAATCAGCTCTTTATGGCTGATACAAGCTGTTTTGAGGAGGGCAAAAAAGCGCAGGAGCTTGGATTTGACTTAATCGGCACAACAATGTCAGGCTACACTCCCTACACAAAGGGTGCACCACTGCCGAACTTTGAGCTTATGGAAAGATATGTTAACGAGCTTGACAAGCCGGTTATTGCCGAAGGCGGTATATGGGTTCCTGAAGAGCTGAAAAAAGCAATGGACACCGGCGTTCTTTGTGCGGTTGTCGGAACAGCAATAACAAGACCAATGGATATTACCAAAAGATTTGTAAATGCAATAAAATAAAAGCATTAAACACGAGGCCCGATAAAGGCTTCGTGTTTTTATGTTATCTTAAGTAAAAAAACGCAAATGCCGAAGCACCTGCGTTTTTCACTTTATATATTGGAGGTAATTTTAATTACTTTTCAGTACAGTCACTCTTCTTCTTTTTGTATATAACTGCTGCAGCACCGATTGCCAGTGCAAGAACAAAATATACAGCCATCATAACATATGCTGTGCTTTCTCCGCCTGTCTTAGGAATAAACGGATTTTTAACATTCTTCTTTACCGAAGTATTACCATTTGTTTGGTCACCCTTATTAATCAAGTCATTAAGGTTAGGCTTATTAATATTAGGTTGATTGGTGTTATTATTGCTGTCACCGGATGGTTTGTTAGGATTCTCAGGATCAACCGGAGTCACAGGCTTTTCAATAGCATCACCTGTAGGCGTTCCGAGCAGCTCAAGAACCTCGCCATATGTTTCAACCTTACCGATTTTAACAAACTTATCGGTATAATTTGTAACCATTGAAGAGAGTGCACCAAGATTATCTGTAATCAGCTTTCTGAGAGCTTTATAAGTATTCTCGTCGGCAAACACTACATCATATACATAATAGAACAATGTTGTGAATACAGTATCTGTATCGCCGTTTCTGAGAATGAAATACTTATTTGAATTAGATGAGCTTTCTACAACCTCAAGAGTACAGCAGTCAGCAAGCTTTGCCCAGTCAATCGGAGGCAGTGTAAGCTTGATGCCAAGAAGGTCTGTAAGGTCAATCGGCTGTGCAAGAAGATTATTGATAGAATTCTTTGAAACATCAAGTCCTTCAACCGCTCCGCCGAGTACACCTAATGAACCTGCAGCCTCTTTGATTGTGCTGTCAAGCATATCTGTATTAACGATATGAGCAAGACGAGGAAGCACCTTGATAAGACCGTTCAGCGGGTCAGGTGAAATCACATCAACAACATCAGTGAAGAGATGGTCAATAATAGGTCTGAGGAATTCGTCAGCAGCTATATTTGCACCCTTTTCTGCTTTTACGCTCTCGTAATTAGCCTTATATTCTTCCTGAGTCGGAAGACCAATCATACCAAGCTGCTCAAGAAGCGGAATCAGTGTTGAATACACACCGGTCCGATATTTTCCGTCGTCGGTCATATAGTCAAACATCTTGATATCAACATCAACAATAAGAAGCTTTGTACCGGGTGCAAGAAGTGTTGTAATCGGACGGAGCACTGCAAGAAGTGCATCTTCAAATCCCTCACGGTCACCGGCTGTAAATCCGAAGTCCTTAGCTGTGAATTTCATTGCTGCTGCATTCGCCATCTTTTCAGCATTATTTGCACCGGTTGCTGATTTAATCTTTTCAACCGCACCGGCATACTTATCACCGTCTGATGCCAGGTAATTGGCAAGCTTATCATTTGTAACAATAAAGCCGGCAACCATACTAAGTGACAACTGCATTCCGCCTGCATCAATAACCGCATCGCTTGCAAGAAGTGTTGCATATAGGTTAAGTATTTCTGTAAGAATTTCAGGCTGATAAAGATTGTCCTTGAGGACACCATCTAAGCCATTTGATAAATCAATATCCTTGGCGATAAGCGGAACAAGCGTATTTGCCACGAGATCCCAGAGTTTATCAACAGCACTTTGCATACCGCCTGTTGTCCATGCAACCTTGCTGTTTTCCGGACGGATAATCTCTGTTTTCTTAAATGCAGCAAGCTCCTTAGCAAAGTTATTCATATCCATAATAGGCTTCTGAACAAGAACATACTTATCATAAAGCTCTGCAGGGATTGTGGACTTGAATTCGTCCATTAATACATATTTGTCATAAACCTTCGACTGAACTTCTCTGGTGATATTATTCATATCAACAGTTTTCATAATGTCATAGAAGCCTTTTGTTGCAATGTTAACGAGCTTTTCCTTCACATCAGCAGGAACCTTTTCCTGATAGTCACTGCTCATAGCGTGATACTTTTCAATAGCTTCCTTTACAATTGCATCTGTTAGTTTGTTTACGTCAACCTTACCCATATACTCAACAAATTCATTGAGTCTGTTATTATTAACAATATTCTGCAAATCATTTACAAGAGCATTTACATTTTTCTTTGAAAGTGAAATCTGATTGCTGTAAACAGTATTTGCATCTAAGTCTTCAGTATAAGCATCAGCACTGCCCAGACCATAGATTAAAGTTGCTGCAATAGAAATATATGAGTTGCTCATAAATGATTTAAGTGCAGCACCGGCAGCAGAATCCTTAACAGCATCAATAGCAGCAGTAACAGCATCAACCTGAGCCACTGTCACATTTTCACCATTAAAGTTTTTCATACCTGTATCAACTGCAATATCAGCTGCTTTCTTAAATTCATTACCAAAAACAGGAGCAAACAGCTCAATAAGCTTTGTCCAAGCCTCTCTGCCGTAAGGTATACTGTCAGTTAAAACCTTTTCGCCAACAGCTTCCCAGTCAGCTCTGTAAACAGCAGCATTTTTACCGTCTTTCCATTTCCTTGCACTACCGCTGCCTTGAATATAACTGGAATTACTTATTGTCGAAGGATCATTTTTGCCGGCCTTATCCTGAAAATAGTTATATGTAATTCTTGCGATATTACTGTACAAGTCTGTTTTTGCATTTGCAGTCGGTGAAGTCATATTGAAATAGAAGCCGTCACCACTAACATACATATAGTTTGCAAAATCAGCACCCTTTGCTGTCAGCTTTGAAATTTCAGGAACATTCTTTTCATAATGCTCATAACCGGCAGTTTTTTTCTGGAAATCAAAGCTTGTGTTGAAAAGGGTTCCGTCTACCTTGACGTAAATCTTTCTCATTACATCAACAGCATCCTGATAGTCCTTAGGGAAATCACCGATGTCCTTTGCAAGAGCCTTAAGACCCTCCTCTGTACTTGAACCCCAAACCTTAGCATTTGAGCTTGTAAGGCTTGTGTTCTCACGTGCTACCTTTTCAGTAGCATAGTAAAGGAAAAAGGCATAATATTTCACATCAAGAGCAAGCTTTTGTGAATCATTTAAAGCCTTGATTTTTGCAGCGGCATCATTATATGCAGCAACTGCTTTTTCATGATTAGCCTTGTTTGCATCATACAAGTCATTTCTATAATCATAAAATGCCTGAATTGCATCCTGGGCCTCAGTTACCTTGGCATCACTGTTTGCCTGTGCCTCGTCAGCAAATGCACTGAAGCATACGCTGAAAGAAGTTAAAGCAATAACCGCAGCCAAAAGCAGACTGAGTAATCGTTTTCCTTTTTTCATTAAAAACATCTCCTTTTTAGAATTTTGTTTGTTTTCAGTCCAAAAAAACAAACCACTCTCAGCAAATACAATTTTATCACAACAAATTTTTTTGTCAATAGATTATCATTCTTTTGAAATTTCTTGTTGATATCGACAATTTTACAGGGTCATTTTTGGATATAATGAACAATTTTCAAAAAAATATCTCTGTTTAAAAACAGACCGCTTACGGTTTGTTTTTGTTTACTTTTATATTACTATGTGTTATAATTATAGTTGAAAAATCAATTATGAAAGAAGACCGGTTATGAATCAGAAAGAAAAAAGTCAAAACAGTATACACTATATTATTGAATGTGCTATTGACGAATTTGCTGATAAAGACAGTAACGTATCCTTAAACAGCATATGCAAACAAAATGGTATTTCCAAAGGCAAGCTTTATCATCACTTTTCGTCAAAAGAGGAGCTGCTCTGTGCCTGTGTATGCTATGCACTTGATAATTTAAGTGATGATGTTAATGATTTTGAGCCGGATAACTCTTTGAGCATTGAAAAAAATCTTCATAACTATTATGTAGAACGAATAAAGTATTGGTATGAAAAGCCAACACATTTAATCATATTAAGACTTGCATACATGCTCAGGAAAAGGGCATTCAGTGAAGAAGCTATGGCAAAAATTGCAAAGCATAAGCAAAAATGGGACAACGCCATGAAAAACAAGGTTTTAATGATTATTCATTCAAAAAATAATAAATTAAAAATAAGTGACGAAAATTTTGCCGAATTAATGATTCTCTTATACGAAAACACCTTTCAGGCGATGGAAAGCAAAATTGTTAATGCAGTAAAAAATAATGAAATCGAAAATGCAAAAAATCTTTCTGAAAATCTATTAAGATACTATGATACGATCATATTAACTGTTCTATACGGAATTTTTGAAAACTAATCAAATAAAAGGCAGCAGAGTCAACACCCATTTTGTTAACTCTGCTGCTTTTATTTAATATTATCTTTCATTCATTTTCAAACGGATACCATTTTTCATCATTTGAATAAACATTCTGTATACCCATATTATCGCAATATCTCTGCGGATATTTCGGGTTGGGATTAATTTCCGCTTTTGAGGTATCAACCTCTGAACTCTCACCATCTCTCACAAGCCTTGCAGCAACAACTATTCTTGCATCTGCCTTGTAGCCTGAAACATCCATTTTTCTTGAACAGGTGGAAAGCGTCAGTATTTTATCCGAACTGTTAACATCAACACCTGTTTTATAGAGCGTTCGTTTATTCACTTCACTGATATAACCGCTGAAATTCTCACCGCCGAGATGCGGATAAATATAGTTGAATATATAACCGTCATCCTCATTTTCATCAGCATTTGTAATAAACACTGCAAAAATCTTCCACTGCATATCATTATATGCAGTATCAAAATGAATCACAGGATGCTCTTTATAAAAATCAATATTTTCGTATTTTGTAACCTCAGAAAACATCGTTGTATCCAGCCAATTGTGACCATAAAGCACCGTATTGAAATCCCTCAATGAAGAATCGCATGCACTGCTCATATAAATCGCACCGCGTTCTTCGGGCTGCTTATCAAAATTATGGGTTAAATAAAACTCATCATCATTACACTGCACAACAGGATAATCAACCGCTGTTCCGTCAATTTTAATATAGCCGACAAAATCACTGTTTTGGTCAATATAGCTTTGATATTTTGACTTTTTCTCTGTGCTAACGGTACTTTCGGCTGTTGTTGTTTCTTGTTCCTTATCAAACACACCAAAATGGACTGCTGCCGCCGCACACAATGCTATAATAAATATAGGTATAATTATTTTAACAAACTTTTTCACAATACATATTCCTTAAAACTAAATTCAATAAAAATCACTATACCACTTATACAATAATCAATGATCTGCATACTTCAAAATATAAATCAATTCTTCTTTTGTTGATTACACGATATAGTACCTGAAAAAATTTTTTAACCCATAGCTTGGATGGTGTATTACCGCACTGCTTGAATATCCTTTTTTAGCCATATCCAAAAATGAATTTTCAAACATTCCACGGCTTTTATCAACACCTTTTAATCTTCAAGGTATATGCTGTTTTAAATATAGACATATAATCCTTTCATAATACATTCTGATTTATCAGAAATTAAATTTGTTAAAGCCCCAATGGTTGATTTCACTGTATTTTACATATGTTCTGTCAGCAGGAACATTCAACAGCTTTTCGCTGATTTCACAAATTCTGACTGTTAAGTCATCATATGCTGCATCGCCTGCCTTGCCGAAAATTGCAATTTCAAACATTGCACAAGGCTCATCACTGCCCTTAAAATACATATCCTTTTCATCTTCCAGCTCAACCATAAGCCAAGCCTCGCTCTTACCGGGAATTGCTGTGATTGCCTCGCCGAGAGCTGATTTTAAGTTGATTTTATCCGAAATTGTCTGATTTGTTTTCACTTCAATAAAAGGCATAAGTTACACTCCTAAATATTTATCAATAAATTCATCAAGCTTTTTATGATAACCGGATTCATCAACACGGATTGAATCCGCATGTCCGGCACCGCTGACCAATAGCATATCCTTTTCTGTCGGACAAAGCTCATAAAGCTCAACACCCATTTTCGTGGGAACAAGCCCGTCATTATCACCATGAACAAAAAGCATAGGCACTCTTGCCTGAAGCACAGAACCCCTGACCTCAGTATCATCAAGGTCATAGCCTGCAATAAGCTTATTTGCAGTATTGAAGATTTTAACAAGCGGTTTAGGATTCTTAATTCCCGCACCCTTAATTACTTCTGAAAATTCTTCTGTTGCACTGGTATACGGACAATCGGCAACAGCAAGCTTAACCTGCTTTGGCACCTTGCTTATCATTTTGCAAACCGTAGCACCGCCCATTGATACACCGTGCAGAATTATTTTTATATCGTCACCGAAACGTCCGGTTAAATAATCAATCCAAAGCAAACAGTCCTTATGCTCAAAATAATCGAAACCTGTAAAACTACCCTCACTTTCACCGCAGGACACGTGGTCCATTGCAAGAAAGTTATAGCCCTTTTCAACATAATACTGCAAAAAGTTTGCAGGATCACCATTATGGTCTGTATGATGACCATGAGCAAAAACAACGAACACGCTGCTTTCAACGGCAGGGTAGGTCAGGTAGCCTGTTAAGTTCCTGTTTTTGTGCGATTTTATAATAATCTTTTCGCTGTTCTGTTTATTAATCCATTCGTGTTTGGATTGATTAAACATAAGAAACTCGTCCGGTCCATCGTTTTCATTTCTTGTGGCAAGGTAACCAATAATTGATTTGAACTTTCTCTCCCTGCCCATAACATCCATATAACCATGCAGTGCAGTCCCTGCAATTGCACCTATACATACTGCACCTGCTGCAATTCGTTTTTTATTCACCTATTTCAATTCCTCTCGCCTTACGCTGCGCAGCAAGCTCATTTTCAATTCTTTCCTTTTCCTTGCCGCTGATTTTATAAAAGAACATTGGTATTGCACAAAGCATCAGACTCACACCCGGAACAATTGAAACCAATGAGAACATTGCAAAACGCTGATTCATTGCAAGATCGGTTGCTGCCATAATAACATCTGAGCTCAGCATTTTTTCAGGCTCAAGACCGATAAACATATACATTAACACAATACCCGATGTTGCAAACGCATTACCAAGCTTGTTTACAAAGCCCTGACAGGCAGAGCCGAGTGCATTATCCCTGAAGCCTGTTTTCAGCTCCATATAATCAAGACAATCACCAATCATTGCATAACTGATAACGTTAAGCACACCAAGCGGAATGCAGGAAATAAGAATAAACGGAATACAGATATACAAGTTCATTGTAAACCAGCCGATAATTGTGGTGAATATGCTTGCAACAAAGCCTGCAATGCAGGTTACAATAACAATTTTTTTATAATCAAAACGCTTCATAAGTGCAGGCATAACAAGCATGGCACCAAACATTCCGACAATTGCACAAGCCTGGAAAATTGTTTTAACCGATGACACACTTGCCTCAATTGCTGCAACTCTTTCAGCATCTGTCATACCCTCCAGCGGTGCACCGATATAAAAAGCATAACGTGCAACGTGAACAGCAGCAGCCTGCACCATATATCTTCCGCTTGAGAGCACACCCATCAGAATAACAAGCATAAGCGGCTTGCATTTAAAAATACGTGAAAGCCTTGAGGGCTCACCCTTTACAGGCTTTGCATCAGGAATAACCACTCTTTCTTTGATATGGAAATACGATCTTGAATAAAGGAGTAATCCGATAACAACGGTAAATATTGCCATAATAAGGTATTTGGTCTTATTATATTCAAGTCCGTCAGACGCACCGAGAATATTCGGCAAAACAAGTCCGATAACGAGAAACAGCACCTCCGGTACGGCTGAGCCGACACCATTTAATGTTCTGCCAAAGGAAATCGTTGAGCTTCTTTCCTCAGCATCGGCAGTCATAACATTAGGCAAACTCCAGAAAGGAACATCAGCCATTGTGTAAATCATACCCCACAAAACATAAACAACTGCCGCATAAGCCATCAACGCACCCTTGTTAAGGTTCGGGCTGAAATACATCAGCACTGTTAATACACCGATGGGGATTGATGCATAGAGTATGTACGGCTTCATTTTGCCGTACTTTGTAGTGCGTCTGTCAACAATCATACCCATAAGCGGGTCATTAATAGCATCCCACACCCTTGCCAAAAGCATAAGAAGCAGCACAAACATTGGTGCAAGCTGCAGAACATTAAGATAATAGTCACTGATGTAGCTTGACATCATTGCATAAATCATACCCTGACCCATTGCACCGATACTGAACGCCCAGCGTTCCTTCTTAGGAATATAATTAGTCTGGCTCATTTTTTTACCCCTCTGTCAGTATTACTCTATCTTGCCGAAGCTTGGATAATACTTAAATTTAACCTTACCTAAAATCTTTTCCTTATTAACAAATTTATTATTCCAGAATCTTGAATCCCAGCTTGAATTTCTGTTGTCACCCATCATAAAGTAGCTGTCAGCAGGCACCTCAAATGGTCCGAAATCGCCCTCAGGTGTACCGTTTGTAACAAAGCTGTCATCAAGCTGAATTGTTTCACCATCAGTTTTTGTAACATATACAACACCGTTAACCACCTGCACGGTTTCACCGGGCAGACCTATAACACGCTTCACATAAATCTGCGTTTCATCATCAGGATACTTGAAAATTATAACATCATATCTTTGCGGGTCCTCCTTAATATAAGCAAGCCTGCTGGCAATAATTCGGTCACCCTCGTGAATCGTATTCAGCATTGAACCTGTTGGAACTACTGCATTTGCAAAAACAACAGATTTTAAAATGATTGCAATAATTACAGCAACAACAATGGGAATTAAAAATTCCACTGCCTCCCGTAATTTGCTTTTTGGCTTCTTCTCCTCTTCTTCATCCTCAGGCTCATTCGGATTATAAGTTTTATAGTTAACCTCTTTACCCTCCTCAGCCTGCTCTATTTTTTCAACCTCTTTTGTAGGACTTTTTACATCATTTATATTCACATCGGTATCAAACATTGTTGCTCCGCAGTGGGCACATTCATACCAATCATCCTTTTTAATCAGCGCATCACTGCCGCATTTTTTGCAATTCATAATTATTTTTTCCTCCTTTTAACGGCTTTAGTCAGCACTCTTTTCAGTGCAATAATATCCTCATAGGAGGTTGCTTTGTTAATAGCGCTGAATTCCAATGCATCGCCTTCAAGCTTTGTATCAATCTCGCCCTTTGCATTTGCATCGTAACCTGAACCGTCAAGGTTTTTGTCAATATAAAGCTTTACCATTTTATTTTTTTCTCTTACAACAATTATTTTATGCTCTGCACCTGTCACCTTACAGCTTGAGTTAAGGACAATCGAATCGCACCTGATATTAACATATCCGTCCTCAATTGCAATTTTGACATCACCATTTTCACAGATTGAGCAGTTTTCATCATCACTGTTATATTTAAATGAAACGGTAAACTCATCAGTAGCTTCAAGATAATCATATCTTCTGTCACTTTTTCCAAATTGAAGCACCTTGATTTCAAAGGGCTTAAGCGTTAAATCAATTTTGTCGCCATACGAATAGCTTTCAAAGTTTTCACTTGCACCCTCGTTATAAACATTAAAACGATTAACATTTTTAAGGGTTTCAGGACAGCCCATAAGCTTATTGAGCGTGAGGGTGAGCGGCGCTTTTTCATCAGTAGGATTTCTCAGTGCGATAATACCATCACCATTATCATTCCAGCTAAAATAACCATAAACATTATTTTCTTCTGGATTTCCGCCAAGCATCATCGCATTTCTCAGAATATCAAAATTGCTCTTCTGCCATTGAATAACCTTAGAGAGTATACGCCATTTCGTTTTGTTCATCATCGTATAGCTCAGATGAAGCTCATTAAGCGCCTGACCCCTGCAGGCATTGAAATACAGATATTTTTCAAACTCCTCATCTGTATAATTAACCTTTGCCTCTGTGCCGTAAATCGGTTCATGATTATATATATATCTTTGAGGTATCTGCCAAGCCCTTGTACAAAGTGAGTGATAATATCTTCCGTCACGGTAGGTCAGCTCCCTGTCAAGCTGTGACTGCTGCTCCAGATTATCGGCAAAGCCGATATCCTGACTGTTCTGCAGCCAGATGCTGTTAACATATTGCAGCCACCATGGTGACGGATGAACATAGCAGGTCATATTAATCCAGAGCTCCTTGCCATCCTCTGTACGAGCCTGTCTTACACTTTTAAAAATATCTATCCAGCCCTGCCACATTTCCGAATAATAGTACATATCACTCTCACCGCCAACCATATGGTGATGCTTTGAATTTGTACAGGGTCTGAAACAAAAGCCATCAAGCTTCCAGTAGCTGATATCAAATTCCTTAGTCGTGTCAACAAGGAATTTTTCAACATTTTCCTGATAGGTTTTATCTGCCACACAAATATCACGTGACAGAGAGTTGCAGGCACCAAGACCGCTTTTTTCCATTTTTTTAGCAAATTTATACTGATAATTATATCCGCCTCTCGGTCCGAACCACAAGCCGAATGAAGAGCCAAGCTTTTTTGTCATCTTTGTTGAATCTGTAAGCTTATTGGGGAATTTTTTATTAAAGCTCCAAAACGGTGCTTTGTAATCATTCCAGCCGTCATCAATAACATAGGCATCAATTGGCGGAACACCATTTGATGAAAGCTTGCTCTCAATTTCATAAAAGGATTTTTCAATATTATCAGCATCAATATTCAGCATATGGTCATACCAGCTATTATACTGAAGTCGGAATTTATTAGGCACTGCAATATCGTCAATGTAATCAAAAAACGCTTTTTGAACATCAATCATAGTATTATCTCTTGCACCGCCTACAACAGTAACCGGGCAATAAAAAACACCATCAATATTTTTTCCGAGATAATACTTTACCTGACCTATTCCGAAAAGAATGGTATTTAAGGTTGCGGGAAACTCACAGCCGAAAAACAAACTGTCGATATAAAAAGGCTGTCCCAGTGAAGAAACAAATGCACCAAGCTCATTACCCTCTACATCCATAGGAACACTGAAATGAGTTTTTGAATTTGTTATTCCTATATGCTCAAGCAGAATATAATCAATAACCTTTGTATCATTTTGAACAAAGCTGATTTGCTTTTTGAGTGTATTTCCGTCCTCGCCTGCCCAAAAGCTCATAGTTACAGTAACACCGCTGCATTCTGCAAATGTAAAAGACAGCTTGCCATTCTCTTGTTTCTGGTCTGTAACCTTTAAGCCCTTCGATGTAAATTCGCTGCCGTCGGTGAAATGGAATAAAAACTCCACACTGTTACCGTCAGGAATAAAATCTTTTTTTGACAGCGTATTTCTGATCTGTGATGCATAAAGATTCCCCTCATACACCTTGAACTCACGCTGTAAAATCTTGCTTTCAAGTCTGAACATATTTAAACCCCTTAATTATAATTCTGCTTTAATCTGCTCAAGTGCGTTTGCAAGCTGATCAGGACAGGAGGTACCTCTGCCTCTGCAGTCAATACCCCTGAGCACAGCAATAATTTCATCAATACTTCTGCCCTTTGCAAGAGCGGAAATACCCTGAAGATTGCCATGGCATCCGCCTAAAAAGCTGATGCTTTCAATCGTTTCATCATCATTAATATCTATTGTTATCTGTTTTGAACAAACACCCTGCGGTGTGTAAGTATATGTCATTTTGAATTCTCCTTATAAAGCAGTATATTTATATATATTATACATAGATTCCTTATTTAATGCAACTATTTAAAGTTAACGAAAAAAATATTATTTTCTTATTTTAAGATATTGAATTGGAAATGTTGTTGTGCTATTATTGGAATGATGAGCCGGATTGTGTCCGGTTTAATACATATCTGAGAGGTAAAATTTATGGAAAAGCTTAAGGTTGGCATCATTGGTGCCGGTCGTATCGGTCAGGTACATGCAAAATCAATTACATACCATATTCCTCAGGCTGAAATTGTTGCTGTTTCAGACATTTTTGTTGAAGGTGCAAAGAAGGTTTCCGAGGAGCTTGGTATCCCGAATTATTATGAGGATTATCACGAGATTTTAAACAATCCCGAAATTACAGCAGTTCTTATCTGTTCATCAACAGATACACACGCAGACATTGCCATTGAGGCTGCTAAGGCAGGCAAGCACATTTTCTGTGAAAAGCCTGTTGATTTGACAATTGAAAAAATTAAGGCTGTTATCAAGGCTGTTGACGAGGCAGGTGTTAAGCTTCAGATTGGCTTTAACCGCCGTTATGACCACAACTTCGCTGCAATCAAGGACCTTGCTAACAAGGGTAAAATCGGTGAACTGCAGACAATCAAAATCACATCACGTGACCCTGAGCCACCCCCGATTTCATACGTTAAGGTATCAGGCGGTATCTTCCTTGATATGACAGTTCATGATTTTGATATGGCTCGTTTTATCGGCGGTGAGGTTGAAGAGGTTTATGCAAATGCTGCAGTTACGGTTGACCCTGCTATCGGCGAAGCAGGTGACGTTGACACTGCACTTGTTGCACTCAAGTTCAAGAGCGGTGCTATCGGTGTTATCGACAACTGCCGCAAGGCTGCTTATGGCTATGACCAAAGACTTGAGGTATTCGGCAAGAAGGGTCAGGCAAGTGCTGCTAATGACACACCTACACATGTTGAATTTATGGATGAAAACGGTGCAACAACCGACAAACCGCTTTATTTCTTCCTTGAGAGATATATGCAGTCCTTTACCGATGAAATGACAGAGTTCATTGACTGCGTAATTAACGATAAGGCTACAAAAACAACTGTTTATGATGGTCTTGAGGCTCTGCGTCTTGGTCTTGCTGCTAAGAAGTCTGTTGCTGAAAACAGACCTGTTAAATTATCTGAAATCGAGGCTTAATTATGAAACGTATCAGACTTACAATGTCACAGGCACTGGTTAAGTTCCTTGACAATCAATATATTGAATGTGACGGTGTTGAAACAAAATTTGTAGAAGGCATCTTCGGCATTTTCGGCCACGGCTGTGTAGTCGGTGTCGGTCAGGCGTTAGAGCAGGGCGGACATAGTTTAAAATTTTATCAGGGCAAAAACGAGCAGAATATGGCTCTTGCAGCTATGGCTTATGCCAAACAGCTTGACAGAAAGGCTATTATCCCCTGTGTTTCTTCAATCGGTCCCGGTGCAACAAATATGGTAACTGCCTGCGGCTGTGCCACAGCAAACAGAATCCCGCTTTTAGTACTGCCCGGTGACACATTTGCCTGCCGTCAGCCTGACCCTGTTTTACAGCAGGCGGAGTTCTTTGACAACTACGGCAGAACCGTAACAGATGCATTCAAGGGTGTATGCCATTACTTTGACAGGATTTCAAGACCTGAGCAGCTTATGACAGCTTGTATCAACGCAATGCGTGTTTTAACCGACCCTGCAGATACCGGTGCGGTTTGCCTTGCTATGCCGCAGGATGTTGAGGGTGAGGCTTATGATTACCCTGAGCATTTTCTTGCTAAAAGAGTTTGGCATATGGACAGACGACCTCTTTCAAAATCACAGCTTGAAAGAGCTTGCGCACTTATTAACGAGGCTAAAAAACCGATTATTGTTTGCGGCGGCGGTGTAAGATACAGCGGTGCTGAAAAAGCACTTGTTGAATTTGCCGAAAAATACAATATCCCTATTGCCGAAACACAGGCAGGTAAAGGTATCATTGACTGGAAGCATCCGCTCAATCTCGGCGGCATCGGTGTAACAGGCGGCAAGGCTGCCAACATTATTGCAAGAGATGCTGACTTGGTCATTGGTGTCGGTACTCGTTTTTCAGATTTCACCACAGCATCAAAATGGCTGTTTAACGAAAACAGAAAGGTACTCGGCATTAATGTTTGTCCGTTTGACGCATTTAAGATGGATGCTGAGGCAATTATTGCTGATGCGAAAGAGGCTGTTTCTGCACTTATCGACGCCTGCAACGGATACAAATCAGCTTACACTGATGAGATTTCAGCGGCAAAGGCTGAATGGGACGCTATTGTTGATGAATATTATTCAACCGAGCTTGAAGGCGGACTCAATCAGACCCTTGCACTTGGTATAATTAACGAGTTTATGGAGGAGGATGCGATTGCCCTCGGTTCAGCAGGCTCACTCCCCGGTGATATGCAAAGGCTGTTCAGACCTAAAGACAGAGGCACCTACCATATGGAATACGGTTACTCCAATATGGGCTATGAGGTTAACGGTGCTTTAGGTGCAAAAATGGCTAAGCCTGAATCACAGGTTTACACCTTCTGCGGTGACGGCTCATTCCTTATGGGTCACAGTGAGCTTTATACTGCTTTGCAGGAGGGCTTAAAGATTAATGTATGCCTGTTTGACAATATGGGCTGGGGATGTATTGAAAATCTACAGAACAACCAGGGCACTGATACATTCGGAACCGTATTCAGAGCAAGAAATCCTGTAACAGGTATGCTCGACGGTGCTGAAATTGCCATTGATTTTGCAAAAATCGCAGAGGGCTACGGCTGTAAAGCGTATACCTGCCGTACATCCGACGAGCTTCGTGCTGCGCTTGCAGATGCGCAGAAACAGTCAGTTTCCTGCCTGTTTGATATTAAGGTACTTCCAAAGACCATGACACCCGGCTTTGAGTCATGGTGGAGAGTCGGTGTTGCTGAAGTATCAGAAAGCAAAACCGTGGCAGCAGCATATGAGGATATGCAGGCACATATTAAGGATACCTTCGATTATTAATAATGTATCTTTACTAAAAAATTTTGAAAGGTAAAATAGGAAATGCTTGATTCAAACAAAGTTAAATTAGCTATAGCACCAATCGGCTGGACAAATGACGATATGCCTGACCTTGGTGCAGAGAATACATTTGAGCAGTGCATCAGTGAAATGGCACTGGCAGGCTTTAAAGGCTCTGAAATCGGTAACAAATACCCTGCAGATCCTGATGTATTAAAGTCATATCTTGATATCAGAGGACTTCAGATTTGTAATGCGTGGTTCTCATCATATTTAACCTCAAAGCCTTATGAGGAAACAATCGAGGCTTTCAAGGCTCATTGCGATAAGCTCCATAAGTTAGGTGCAAAGGTTATCGGCGCTTCAGAACAGGGCAACTCAATTCAGGGCTGTCTTGACAAGTCCATTCTTGATGAAAAGCCTTATTACACTGACGAACAGTGGGAAATCGTTGCCAAGGGCTTTAATGAAATGGGCGCTTATGCAAAGAGTAAGGGTATGTTCTTTACCGTTCATCATCATATGGGCACAGGTGTTCAGACCGTTGAGGAAATTGATAAGCTGATGGAGATTACTGACCCTGATTTGGTTTATCTTCTTTTCGACTCTGGTCATCTCACCTTTGCAGGCATTGACCCTGTTCCTGTGCTGAAAAAGTATATCAACAGAGTTAAGCACGTTCACTTAAAGGACGTTCGTCTTGACGTTTATAACAATCAGGTTGTTCCTGAGCATATGTCATTCCTTGACGCTGTCAGAGCAGGCGTGTTCACAGTGCCGGGTGACGGAGATGTTGACTTTAAGCCTATCTTTGACATTCTTGCAGAGAATGATTATGAGGGATGGGTAGTTGTTGAGGCTGAGCAGGACCCTGCAAAGGCTAATCCGTTTGAGTATGCTGTTAAGGCAAGAAAATATATTGCTGAAAACACAGGTCTTTAAAATCAATAAACCTATAAAAAACCTGATACATATAAACAGGTACAATAACAAAGCTTTAAACCAAAGGACACTATTGTTCTTTGGTTTATTTTATGCTATTATTTTATTAATAGATAAATCGGGATTTGTGATTTTCAGATGGGAGGTAAAAATGCGTCGTTCAGATAGAGAAGTTAAGGAATTTGAAGATATTATAGCTATCATGGAAAAATGTGATGTGTGCCGAATTGCTTTAAACAATAATGGCTATCCGTATATATTACCACTCAATTTTGGGATATGTATAAAAGAAGATAAAATTGAGTTGTATTTTCATGGAGCTATGGAGGGAACAAAATTTGATTTAATCGAAAAGGATAATAGAGCCAGTTTTGAAATGGATTGTGAGCATAAATTGGTAACAGAAACTGAACGTGGGAGTTGTACAATGGAGTATAAAAGCGTTATAGGACAAGGATACATTAAAATGCTTTCTGATGATGAAAAATATGATGCTTTATGTATTTTGATGAAGCATTATCATCAAGAGGATTTTCCGTTTAACAAATCAGTAATTCCTCATACAAAAGTTTTCAAACTAGTGGTAGAGAAAGTAACAGGCAAAGTAAGAATGAAGAAAAATGATAAACAATAAAATTCCTGTTTATAAAGGAGTAATAAAATGCAAAATAATAGAGAATTTTGGGATGTATTAGATGAATTGGCAGCAAATTCGGAAATTGTAATTGACAGACCAAAAGGAACCACACATCCTAAATATCCTAATTTTATTTATAAAGTTGATTATGGATATTTAAAAGATACAGCATCTATGGATGGTGCAGGGATAGACGTATGGGTTGGAAGTGGCGAAAAAAGGATTGATGCAATAATATGTACTGTTGATTTGATGAAAAAAGATTCAGAAATCAAAATTTTAATTGGCTGTACAGAAGACGAAAAACAAATTATATATCAAACGCATAATGAAACAGAATATATGAAAGGTATTTTAATCCGACGATAAATGATTTCAGTTTATTGAGTCAAACGCAAATGTAATACTGCAGCGAGCATCGAATTTTGATATACAAAATTCATATAAAAAACCACGAACATTTTTGTTCGTGGTTTACTTTGTTATAGCTCCGATGTGTATGCATCAGGAGTTTTCTGTTTACAATTAAATTTATTTGTTAAGCTTTCTTTGGATTGCTTTCACAATTTCAACAACCGGAATTACGCAAACTGCCAGTGCAAGTGAAATTGCATATTCAGTTAAGCTGATATGAGCAAAATCAAATGCTTCTGCAAGGAACGGAATATATATAACAACGGTTGAAAGCACAAGGCTGAGTACCATCGCCCCAACTAAATACCAGTTGACACTGCCCATTTTTGCAATAGTCTGTCGGCGTGAACGCATATTGAAGGAATGGAAAATCTCTGCCATTGCAAGGGTGAGAAATGCCATTGTCATACCGTTCTGGTGAATAAGCTCCTCTGAGCCGTGGGCAAGTGTAACACCAAGCTGATTGGTGCCGAAGAAATACGCAAGGAGTGTAAGAACAGTTACCATAAGACCCTGGTAAACACAGTCAAAGCCCATACCGCCTGCAAAAATTCCGTCCTTGGAATTTCTCGGCTGACGCTTCATTATATCCTTTTCGCCCTTTTCAAGACCAAGAGCAAGAGCAGGCAGACAGTCGGTTATCAGGTTAATCCAAAGAAGATGAACAGGCTCAAAAATTGTAAAGCCCATTAAGGTTGCAATGAAAATTGTAACAACCTCACTGAGGTTTGATGAGAGAAGGAACTGAATTGAATTACGGATATTATCGTAAATCCTTCTGCCCTCTTCAACGGCAGAAACAATTGTTGCAAAGTTATCATCAGCAAGCACCATATCAGCAACATTCTTGGTAACGTCTGTACCTGTGATACCCATACCGACACCGATATCTGCATTTTTGATTGATGGTGCATCATTAACACCATCACCTGTCATTGCGGTGATTTTGCCCTTTGCCTTCCAAGCCTTAACAATTCTAACCTTATGCTCAGGCTGAACACGGGCATATACAGAATATTTTTCAATTTCTCTGTCAAGCTCTTCATCACTGAGCTTATTAAGCTCTGCACCTGTAATTGCAGAGGTTTCGTCTGTAATAATGCCAAGCTCTCTTGCAATTGCAACTGCGGTATCCTTATGGTCACCTGTTATCATAATAGGTCTGATACCTGCTGCACGGCATTCCTTGATTGCCTCAACAACCTCAGGACGTACAGGGTCAATCATACCTGTTAAGCCAACATAGCAAAGCTCCTGTTCAAGTGCTGAAGCCTCTTCGCTTTCAGGCTTATCTTTGTAAATTCGCATTGCACAGCACAGAACACGAAGTGCCTTATCCGCCATTTCCTTGTTTCCTGCAAGGATTTCAGCACGCTTTTCGTCAGTCATAGGGAGCTGCTTGCCATTTTCATAATACGATGTGCATTTTGAAAGCACGACATCGGGTGCACCCTTAGTATACTGAATATAGCCATTTTCACTTTTATGAACGGTCGACATCATTTTTCGCATTGAGTCAAATGGTGCCTCCATTACTCTTGGGAAGTTCTCCTCAAGCTTAGGCTTAGGAAGCTCCAATTTATCAGCATATGCAACAAGTGCCGCCTCTGTCGGCTCACCCTTAACAGTACCGTCATCCTGAAGCTGTGCATCACAGCAAAGTGCCATAGCAGTTGCAAGAAGCTTTTCATCACTGCCCTTATACTCAACAACAGTCATTTTATTCTGTGTCAGGGTACCTGTTTTATCAGAACAGATAATCTGGGTACAGCCAAGCGTTTCAACAGCAGTAAGCTGTCTGATGACTGCATTTCTTCTACTCATTTTGGTAACACCGATTGAAAGAACGATTGTTACAACAGCAGCCAGACCCTCAGGAATAGCAGCAACAGCAAGTGAAACAGCAACCATAAAGGTGTCAAGAACTGTATTGAAATTAACAGCGTCGCCAACAATAAATGAACGAACGATATCAAATGCAAAAATAAATACACAAATACCTAAAACTAATATGGATAAAATACGGGATAACTGATTGAGTTTCTGCTGCAGCGGAGTGTCTCCATTCTCGGCCTGCTCAAGGGCATCAGCTATTTTACCCATTTCTGTATCCATTCCTGTTGCAACAACAACAGCCTTACCGTGACCATACACAACATTCGAGCCCATATAGCACATATTTTTTCTGTCGCCAAGGGGAACATCATCACTACCCAACGGATCAATAGCATCAACCTGCTTGTTAACGGGAACGGACTCACCTGTCAGTGCCGCCTCTTCAATTTTCATTGAAGCACAGCTTATAATTCGGCAATCGGCAGGAACACTGTCACCTGCTTCAAGCTCAACAACATCACCGATAACCAAATCTTCGCTTTTAATATCAACCAGTCTGCCGTCACGGTAAACCTTTGATGTAGCCGCAGCAATTTCCTGCAGTGCTTCAATCGCCTTTTCAGCCTTTTGCTCCTGAACAACACCAAGCACTGCATTGAGCAGAACAACAAACATAATGATGAAAACGTCTGTAAAGCCCTCACCGCTGACAGCGCCTGTAATGGCAGAAATAACAGCAGCAACGATAAGTATAATTATCATCGGGTCTGCAAGCTGACTAAAAAACTTGTGGAGCAAGGATTCCTTTTTTCCCTCATCCAGTTTGTTTTTTCCGTTTTTTTCAAGCCTGCAAGCAGCCTCAGCAGCAGTTAATCCGCCTTCGGTCGACTTGATTTCTTCAAAAACGACACTTTTGTCTTTTAAATATTCTTTCATAAAAGCTCTCCTTTTGAATTTTTTATATAAATAAAAACCCGTACATAGTATTACACTATGTACGAGTCTCATTCTTTAAAACTAAACCAGCCGTAAAAGGCATGCTGTTGATTTAGCTCACACTATGTAAATGCTGTGTGGAACTACTCCCTCGAACAACATATATTATACCATAAAATGGTAAAAAAGTCAACACACGAAATAGCCATATGTCTATTAGATAATTGTTAAATCTTTATTAAAACAATTTAAACTCTTGCTACCATTTCGCCGTATTCTTCCTTGCTCTTTCTTATGAAATCTTCAACCTGCTTAGCAGAAGGCATAGCATCTGAGCAGGAATGAGCAGAAATGAGAATAGAAGCAGATGCTGAACCAAACTCAAGACACTCAATAATTTCCTTACCCTGAAGAAGGCTGTAAAGGAAAGATGAACCATAGCCGTCACCACCGCCGAAGCCTTTAAGCTTAACAGCAGGAAATGGCTTAATCGAATAGAACCTGCCATCATTAGTATATGCAGTTGAGCCCTCTTTACCGTGCTTAATTACACAAATTGAAGCACCAAAGGACTGCCAATATTTGGCTGATTCAGGGTCACTGTCCTTAACACCGACAATGCCCTCAGTCAAATCGAATTCCTCACGTGAGCCCATAATAATATCGGCATTCTGTGCAACAAGACTGTAATATACGGCAATTTCATCCTTTGATGTCCATGTGTATTCACGATAATCAATATCAAAAATAATTCTTACATTATTCTTTTTAGCAAGCATCATTGCCTTAAGGCAAGCCTCACGCGAAGGTGATTTTGCAAGTGCGGTACCGCTGATAACAATAGCCTTTGCAGATGCAATATATTCTTCCTTAATATCCTCAGGTGCCATACAGAAATCAGCCACATTGTCACGGTACATAAGGATTGATGACTCATCCTTTGAAAGAATTTCTGTAAAGGTTAAACCAAGGCACTCACCGTTTTTTGCTCTTGTAATCTGACTTGTGTCAATGCCTTCCTTATCAAAATAATCAACAACAAAGTCACCAAACTGATCATTGCTTACACAACCGCAAAAACCAACCTTGCAGCCCAGACGTGCAAGACCAACAGCAATATTTGCAGGTGAGCCGCCAACGTACTTATTAAAATTTGATGACTCGCTCAATGGCATATACATATCTGTTGGGTTAAAGTCAATAGCAATTCTGCCGATTGGGATAAAATCAAGCGGCTTTGTCATATCAAATGTAATGTAGTTCATAATTTTTACCTCTTCAAATTCGTTACGCCTTATTGTCACTGCCGAAAATCAGAATGTGCTTTTTCGCATTTTCATAAGCACCCTGCACCTCGGCAGCCTGCAAATCGTAGTAACCTTTTATGCTGTCATTATTATAGCACTTAGAAACAGTGTTTTCAACCATATCAAAGGTTGCGGTAGCAATATTTATCTTTTTTATTCCTGTATGTGAACACTTAACAAAATCATCGGGAGTAATACCTGTTCCACCGTGCAAAACTAATGGCAGGTCGGTATTTTTCTCAACCTCTTCAAGAATATCAAATCTGAGCTTGGGTGTGCTTTTATAATTCCCATGGGCATTTCCGATTGCAATTGCAAGTGCATCAACACCTGTTTCAGCCTCAAAACGCACGGCATCCTCTGTCTTGGTGCAATTGATTGCGATGTCCTCACTACCATCCTCGCTGCCGCCTACACAGCCGATTTCCGCCTCAACAGAAGCATCGTATTCCTCTGCCATAGCAATAACCTTTTTCGTCATCTCGATATTTTCGTCAAGGGGAAGATGAGAACCATCAAACATAACCGACGTAAAGCCAAGATCAAGCGCCTGAGAAATTTTTTCAAGAGTTTTACCGTGGTCAAAATGAACAGCCACAGGCGTATCTGCATTTTCAGCAGCAGCAACCATTAACGGACCGATAAGCTCCAGAGGACTCTGTTTTAATCTCACCTCGGCAATCTGCAGAATAACAGGTGCATTCAGCTCCTTTGCAGCCTGCAGCACACCGAGCACCATTTCCATATTCGCAACGGAAAACGAGCCGACGGCATAGTCACCCGCCTGGGCATCTGCCAACAGGTCACGCATATTAACCAACATAAATATTACCTCGATTTGTTAAATTTAATAAATAAAGCGAGCCGACAATAAGCCGAGTTCTGTCATGGGTAATCATCTATCTCGACGCAGCATTGCTGCTGCGCTCCAGCCATCCTTCAAAGTTATGTGTCGAGCAAACAACCCTTTAGTCGATGTTGCAGCGGATAGGGTTTACATGGCAAGGGATGTTACCATCCCCTCGGTGAGCTCTTACCTCGCCTTTCCATCCTTACCTGAAAAATCAGGCGGTTTATTTCTGTTGCACTTTCCCTAAGGTCACCCTCGGCGGCCGTTAGCCGTTATCCTGCTCTGTGCTGCTCGGACTTTCCTCATATTGCAAGCAATACGCGATTACCTCGTCGGCTCGTATCTTATATTTTAAAATAAACTAATATGAATTGTCAATATTTTTTATAAATTCGTAAAGAAGTTTTATAAAATCTTAGTTGAAAAAAAGATAAATATATAGTAAAATTCATTTATAAAGAAGGTGATATTATGCCTCGTTTTGATGATGAGGATTTCAGAAGGAATAATGACCGCAGGGACAGAACTGTTCCGACCGAAGAAAACTATTACAGCTACTCGCCTGTGGACCTTAATTTCAACAGCCGTGAGCAAAATATAGTCCGGGATAATCAAATAAAAAGAGGAATTAATCCCTGTGACAGCGAGCCTGTGCAGAATAATTATGCACCTCCGCCACCACCCGTGCAGAGATTTCAGAGTGAAACCTTTGGGGATTTCGCACCGCCTGCTCCTCCAAAAAGAAGTGAGCCAAAGAATTCAGGTGACGGCAAAAAGCCTAAAAAGCATTTTCATCTTATAAAATCGAAAAAGAAACGTGTCACCACTATTATTCTTGCAGTAATACTTGCAATAATTCTTGCTGTGGTCGGAACGCTTTCGGCGATTATGGGGAAAATAACGTATAATGAAAAAAAGGAAAACACCTTTATTTCAGCCTCTGAGCTTGAAAGCAGTACATTAGTAAAAAACATACTTCTGCTCGGGGTCGATGCACGTGCAGGCGAAAACGCCAATGAAACAAGGTCGGATACAATGATGCTTGTATCTATTGATATGAAGCACCGCAGCATCAAGCTCACATCATTCCTGCGTGATACGTGGGTATATATCCCCACATTAGGCTACAATCAGCGTCTGAATGCTGCTTGCTCATCAGGCGGTTATGAGGGGGTTGTTGATGCGATTGAGTATAACTTTGGTGTTGATATTGACGGATATGCCGTAGTTGATTTTGAAATGTTTAAGGTGCTCGTTGACAGTCTTGGCGGCGTTGAGGTAGATGTTACCGAAGCCGAGGCTAATGAGGTAACAAATCATCCATATCGATACGGCGATGTAGTACTTGAGTCAGGAAAGTACAAGCTTAGCGGCGAGCAGGCTCTTGCATACTGCAGAATAAGAAAAATTGACACAGATTTTGTAAGAACAGAACGACAGCGTACTGTTATGAGTGCTATACTGAATAATGCAAAGCACTCCAACCCATTCACACTGCTGAATATGGCATACAAAAGTGCACCTTACATTGAAACGGATTTAACGAAAAGTGAATTGAGAAGCCTTGTTATGCGTGCTGTTCCTTGTCTTGGCAATGACATTCAGCAGGCTAAGGTACCATTTGAAGGAACATGGGAATATGCGACAATCAGCGGCAACAGTGTTATCAGCATTAATACTGACAGCAACAAGCAAAAGCTGATTGACTATATTTATAATGATGTTACAGATTAATCTGCAATAAAAAACAAACCGAAAGGGAAATGCCTTTCGGTTTGTTTTTTATTTATACTTGAAAAAAGAAAAAGGGACGGATTTCTCCGTCCCCCCGAGTTTAAAACTTAGGATTAATCCCAGCCGCCTGGCAGATCTTCAATACCTGAAGTAGTAATAACATCTACTGTCTTGAACTCTTCAACCTCAGCCATAGGCTTTGTGTATAATTCTTTCATTACTAATCCTCCAATCTATTACTTGTACTGGTATGTCATAGGAGCACCGTAAGTTACAGTAACTTCACCGTCAGCATTAGCATAAGCGATGAATGCACGAGCAGTTATTGTGCCGGTCTGAGCAGATAAACCATAGGTTACTGAGAACTGCTCTGAAGCTGTCTTTGTGTAAGCAGCCTTTACAGCTGAACCATCAACATCAAACAGAGTAATCTCACCAAGGTCACCCTTACCGTAAACGAAACCTGAGTCAATGTAAGTATAACCATCAGCCATTGTACGTGTAGCAATGAACTGAGCCTGGATTCTACCTGGCTGACCAACTTCGTTAACACCAACATTTGCTACCATAGGAACTGCTGTTACGCCGTCCATTACAGCAACAACTTCAATATCCTTACCTACATAGAAGCTATAAGTATCGCCATAAGCAACTGTTACGCCGTTTACAGCCCAACCCTTAGCGCCTTCCTTGTATACAGTTACAAGTGTATCATAAGCAACACCTGTTGCAACATCTGTAGCCTCAATACCGTCACCGGTGATTGTTGCACCATTAGCTGTTACAGTGTAGCCTTCGTTCTCAGCAAGCTCATAAACAGCAATAACTGTTGCTGAAGATGTGAGAGCCTGAATTTCTTCGTTGGTCATTGTCCAGCCATTCTCTGTAGCTGCAACATAACCTGAACGAGCAGGAGCATCAGGGATAACAATCTGAGATCCATCAGTTACAACCTGTGAGCTTACAATGTTGCCGAAAGCATCAGCAAATACAACTGTGAATGAAGCCGCATCAGCCTTTTCAAATACAGGAGTATATGTTACATTAGCAAGAGCAACAGTTGTGAATGTAGTATCAGTTGAAACAGTTGTTAAACCGTTAGCTGTCCAGCCTAAGAACTTAGCACCTTCGATTGGCTCTGCTGTAAGAGTTACAGTTGAACCAGCCTCAACCTTAACCTTTGCACCGTCAGTTACGTCAGCACCGTTAAGAGTAATAACACCAAGATCTGTTGCTGCAACAGTGATTTCGTAGCTTGCAAGAGCAGGAATAGCTGCACCGGCAATTACATCGTCACAACGTGTGCACTTCTGATCAGCTTCCTTACCTGCAGCATCAACTGTAGGAGCTACTGCTGAGCCCTCAACCTCTACATAGTTATGACCAAGAGCCTCTGTATCCTGAGGAGCAACGATAACTGTATCACAAACTGAACACTTAACGCCTGCTGTCTTACCGCCCTCTGTACAAGTAGCAGCAACTGCAGCGATTTCAACCTCAGTATGAGGAATCATAGCAATCTCTTCCTGAGCCTCAAGAACTGTGCCACAAACCTCACATACTTTACCGTCTGTTAAGCCGGTTGAAGTACATGTTGCAGGAGTACCGGCAACAACCTTCTCAGTATGAGCAAGTTTTTCGATAGTATTTGTATCTTCACTTACAACAACGCCACAGTCATCGCAAGTTACAACAACCTTTTCAAGACCTGTTTCTGTGCAGGTAGCTGCCTTTTCTACAGTCTTTGTTGTTGTTTTGTTAACATGCTCACATGTGAGCTTGTCAATAACAGTTGTGTATGTGTTTCCACAATCACAAGCGAACTTGTCGAAGCCTTCCTCAGTTACAGTAGCATCCTTATGATCAACTACTGTGAAAGTACAATCAACAGTTTCTGTTGTACCGCAGCCGTTAACGCAAGCTACAGTGTGATGTGTTGAATCAGCAGGAGCAATTGCACCTGTGTAATCATGACCGAGAGCAGGGATTTCATTTGTTGTTGTGCTAACAACCTCGCCGCAGTCGTTACATGTCTCAGTAACAGTTTCAACGCCTGCTGTTTCACAAGTAGCAGCAGTTGTTACCTCTGTTGTAGTAGTTGTGTTAGCGTGGTCGCATGATGGTTCACTGCCTTTTGAATAAGCAGTCCAAATTAGAGGCATATTTACGAATGAATGATCATAATCGCCAATTGAACCATTCCATAAACCATCATTATATACAGTACGATAAATAGGTTCGATGATACAACCGTCAGGTTTCTCTGAAGGTATAAAAACATCCTTAAGATCACAGTCCTTCTGTACCTCAAGGAATAAAGTACCCATTACAATACCATAAGGTGAATCAAAACCTCTCTCCTCAGCATTTCTGCCGATATAGTTTGAGACTTTTTGCTGACCATTAAAGCAAGCCGTACCAGCTACACCAGTCTGCCAACGATCTTCTGTCACCAGTGATGCTGCAAATGCTAATGCATCACCCTGAGATGCATATAAAGCATTAGCAGTTTTCCAAGGGTTGGAACCTGTTGTAGTACTTACCCAGGTATCACCTTTCTTGATGTTTGGTTTACTTGTATAATATCCAGGAATAATGTATTCAGAATCATAATGACCTAAAACCTGAGCAACATTGACAATATCAAAACCACCCATCTCAAAGGTTACTGCGATTCTCTGACCAGCTTTTAAATTAGCTGGATTAATAATTGTGCCGTCTGCCATAGCAGCATCAAATGTACGTGCTGAAGTAGCAGCATAGTTGTTACTATATTTTACACCTAGTGTACTAATATCTTCACCCTTTGAACCTACATCTGATACAGTGATAGCAAAGAGTGGCTTATAATCATCACGATGATCTTCATAACCTTGGGTAAAATCTACCTGATCGCCAAAAGATAAATCCCAGGTTTCATCCGGATCATCACAATTGTAGCCTACAAACTCAGGCTCTGCCGTTATTGTTGAAGGATCAATACCATCGTTAATCCACCATTTTCTGTTAGTCTCAGCAGCGAAAACAGTAAATGGCATTGAACAAACAATCATAAGAATTGCAAGCATTGATGCAAGAACTCTTCTAAAAGTTTTCTTCACTAAAATTACCTCCATATTATTTTATCTCAAATCCATCATATTTAGTACCCATTAGTGAATAAATATTACTTGCATCCGCCAATGTTACATACCCGTCTCCATCCAAGTCATAGCTTAGCTCTTTTGTAGACATATTTGCATAAACATAGCCTGCATCAGCTAAAGTTATAAACTCATCCTGATCATAATTGCATGCAATTATAGGAATAACTACGTTATCAATATTTTCATTACCCATAGTTATGATAATGTCATTACGGGTTAACGCATAATCTGATGATATTGATACATAATACGTACCCACCGGCAGCGCATCAATTGTGAATAGATTTGAAGCTTCAGTACTATCTGTTTTTGCAGTATATACTGTATTAATTGTTTTAATTGGTTCCGTCGTTTCCATATCCGGTGTTTCATAAACCTTAATGGTATGACTACCATAAGGAGCTAATCCGTTAGTATTACCATTTGAATCGGTAGCAATAACTAATGAGCCGGATACGCTGTGACCCTTAGACGGAGTTATGTCACAAGTCATCGGGTATAACACCCCGTTATAATCCGCTGCTTCTTCGTTTGAAACGAGAGCATACTCATCGGCATGACTATCTGCATAGTCAACCTGATTGAAGGTATGATGCGGATTTGTTGAAGGAACAAGCACGTCAGCTGCATCACAGTCCGTTGCAAAAGTAACAGACATGGTTGCAAGCACCTGTCCTTCAGGGTTTATGGATGAATAATCTGCATTATCCGAAACGAAACCCAAAACAAGATTTCCACCTGTGTTATCTACCACAGGACCCATTGATGTAACATCAACCTGATTATCACTCATTAATGAAAGCGAGCTGCTGTCAATAGTAACTGATGAATCGTAGGTGGCTGTAAACTGCAGGGTAGAAATACTTTCAACGCCTTTAACGCAAAAACTAACATCATAAGTGCCGGCAGTTAATCTGTTGCCGTCAACTTCTTCATTATCTTTAGAATAAGTGCAGTAAATCTCCGGAGTTTCTGCACCAAGTGCTGCTGCAAAAGCAGTAACATTCGGTGTTAAAAATGTAAGCATTGCAATTACTGCAACTATAACAGCCGACGCCATAACAGCACAGATTGAAATTGAATGCTTTTTTGCATATTTAATCATTAATTACCTCCGTAGTTCGAGTAAGCTTAAGGAATTACTCTTTTGTACTTCCGATTTACAAAGTCCAGCACTTTTAGTTATTCTTGACTTATAGGAACTTCCTAACCAAACAAAGAAAATGTTTTAATCCGATGTTCAAAAATTAAGCGCTTATATAAATGAATTTCAATTTATAAATTCAATAGTTGTCAAATTAATTTGCCATTGCGGCAGGGGTACCCCCGCCGCAACGGTTAAAATTTTATTAAATATATTTATTTAATAGTAACTGCCGGTAAGGTATTTGCACCCATGCAAGAATATATGTTACCTGCATCAGATAATGTAATGAAACCATCACCATCCAGATCACAGATTGGTGCATTTCCAGACATATTAGCATAAATAGCACCTGCATCAGATAATGTAATGAAACCATCACCATCCAAATCAGAAGCAACAACAGGAATTGCACCGTATGCTACATCAGCATCACTAACAACAAGAGTAATATTGTCACGAACTAATGAATAATCAGACTCAATTACTACATTGTATGTACCTGCAGGGATTGCCTCGAATGAGAATGTATTGGCATCCTTAGTTAAAGCAAATGTATTGGTTGCAACAACAGTGTCACCGTCCTTGATGGTTACAGTGTAATCACCATGAACACCAACTTTGCTTGCATCACCAGCTGCATTTGTAGCAACAACAAGTGAAGCACTTACATTAAAGCCTGCCGGCTTATCAGCCTCAACAACAGGAACGATTGTGATAGCATCCATACCTGACTTGATGTCGATTGTATATGGATTTCTGAATTCCTTATTGTCATTTACAAGCATATGCTGATAGATATAACCGTCAACAGCAGTAACCTCAATCTGGATTGATGTGCCAACTTCATAAGAAGCTGAGCCGGTAACAACATTACCATTAATAGTAACAATTGCACCCGGAACGTCAGCAACAGTAACCTGTACAGACTCAAGAGGAGTAAGAGCAATCTCTGCCATCTGAAGCTGAGTATCTGCATCGTAAGCTCTTGTTACGCAAGCTGCATAATCAAAATCAGGATTATAGATAGCACCATTGTCAGCATATGAACTATCGTTACCGATAGTTGCAACATTAACTGCATCTGCAAGCTTTTCAACATATACGTTCCAGCTTGCATCTGACCAAGTACCATCGTTAACAAGGTTGCCGTCAGCATCCCATTCACCAAATCTTGGGTCTGATGCTGCACCGTTCTTTGCTACATTAGCAGCAGTAACGAGCTTTCCAGCCTCGTCATAAACTGCAGGAGTTGCAGCCATTCTGTCATAAGAGTTACCTGATGCACAGAGGATTTCTGCCTCAAGACTGTCACCAATGTAACCACGCTCAATAACATTATCCATATAAATATTGAATAATCTCAGATATTCATCAACCTGTGTTGATGAAAGTGCAGATGTAACCTTAGCACTGTCGAATTCAGCACCGTTGCCGATTCTTCTTGCGTAATCTGTGTAAGAAAGCTCTTCAACAACAGTTTCGCCTAAATCGTCAGTATAAGAAACCTCTACTCTGTACATACCTTCAATATCCTTAGCCATTGAGTTCATTGCATTAAAGGTAACAATGTCAAAGTTCTTCTCATTAAGACCTTCTCTAACAAGTGATACGTTATCAAAAAGTCTTGATGCGATATCGGTCTTGATATCCTTTTCGATTACCTGAGTAGTTGTATAGTCAAGTAAATCACGGCACTGTGAATAAATACCACGTGTATCCTTTGATTCAGTAGGAGTTACCAACTGGTTGGACATATCCGGAACCTTGATAACCCATGTGCTTGTTGAGCTAACCTTTCTACCTGCAGCATTGTAGTATGACCACTGAATCTGCTCATAGATTGGTCTGCCCTGACCGTCAACAGCCTGAGAACCGGTGCTGAGCTGGCAAGGATACTCATTATAAATACCTGATGATACCCACTTAGTTGCCATCTTAGGAGTATTAGATACCTTATATGTAACAACATCGTTTTCATCAGTTACTGCCTGAACAGGAATGCCCATTGAATCAGTACCGCTGCCTGATGTTAACGGAGCAGTTGAGTAAACAGGCTGTGTATGGTCAGCATTGAAATAATACTTACCATTGTCGAAGTAAAGCATAGCCTTAACTTCGTCTGATAACTTGTTATAATCTGCTGTTGTCAGCGGAGTATAAGCATTATCACCGGTTGTAGATGTTGAATCGGCAGTTACATATGTGTATTCAACAGTATCTGAAAGCTTAGCAGCTGTATCCGGTGTAATAGGAAGTGCAGTAGAAGCAAGACCTTTAACGATTGCCTGCTGAATAAAGTTATATGTAGCAGCACCATTGTTGAAGTCATCCTGCTTGTAGTTAGCAATTGTCTTTTCTACACTCTCAATCTTATCAGTAACAGATGAAGCATTCTTATTATCACAAACGATAAAGTGAAGCTGACCTACACCTGATTTTGTTGAATTGTAGAAGCAAACATTTGCTGTGATATCTGTGTATGGAACCTCTGTTCTTCCATCATAATTTAAGAAATGGAAGTAAAGAGATGAGTTACCAGGAATTGAGTACTGAACAGGGTTGAAATAGAATCCATCGATAGGACCACGAACAGAAATCTTCTGAAGAAGAGTACTGTATTCAAACTCGCCTGAACCGCTCTTAAGATAAATATTCTCAAACTGGCCGATTTCATTCTGATGATATGCAGCAAGTGCACTTGATGCCTTAAGCTGCTCAAATGTATAAACAATATGAGTTCTTGTTGTTGCATTTGTAATGTCCGTACCAGCCTTCTGGATTTCAGCAAGCTTAGAGTCAACTTCATCAGAAGTTAAACCTGTATATTCCCATGTTGAACCATTATCAAGTGAAATATCATATTTCTCAAGATTAAGAACTGCACCTGTTGCCTTATCAAATACAGGAACTGCATTTTCTGAACCAGGTGTAAAGGTTGAGCCATCTGCAGAATTGATGATTGGCTCAGTATCATAATAATAGATACCATCTACTGTTTTATTACCAATACCAAAACCATATAAGTTTCTAATTCTTACACCAAGATCGTTAACAAGCTTAAGATTATCACTTGAAAGAACGATTTCACCCGGATAACCAACGGATAATCTTTGTCCAGAATTTTTTGTGTTACCAAAGTAATCAGTTGTATAAGCTGTATATCCTGTTACAGGATCTACAAGTGACTGATTAATTTTATCAGACTCAAGAACCTTTTCCTTCAGATAGTAACCTGTGTATGGTCTATCTTGTTCCCAATCATGCCATCTGTCATAAACAGCTTCACGCCAGCCTCTTGAACCGGTCAAATACTGATATGTAGTTGACTTCAAATCCTTGTGGATTACAGTACCATCAGCAAGACAAATATTGTATGTGAATGTAACTGCATATGAAGATGAGTTGTTTGAATCAGGAGTAAATACTGAAGATGTACCAACTGTCATTGACTCACCGGGAGCAATAAGAGCTGAAGATACATTTGTTGTGATTGATGATTTATCGTTACTACCGGCAATATCAGCAGATGTTACCTGAAGATAATAACGTGACAGCTGGTCAACCTTACCGGTTCTGCCGTTAAGATAAGCACTATTAATACCGGTTGCATTATTAGTGATTGTAGCTTCTGATGAATATGAGTTACCATCTGTACAATCCTGGAATACATCATCCTTCATTTCAGCAGTAGCCAACTGAAGGTTATGCTCACCAATGAATGGAAGGAAGTTGAAGAAGCTGTTAACTGCAGAAACAGCAAATGTTAAACCCGGAAGGATAGAATCACTATAAGTTTTTACACCATCGTAGCCATAGCCCGAGAATTCAACAAAGTTGTTGATGAGCTTCTGAACTACACCGGGATTATCCTGACCTGTTCCGGCAAGAGATGCCTTCTTAACTAAATCGTCAAACGGATTAGCCTGATCTGCTGTTCTTGCTGGAACCGGTACATATGTCTGTCCATTATAACGAGGACCGAATAATGCATTGAATGTATCAGCAATGAAATCATAAACTGTATGAACAACAGGAGTCTTCTGAATTGGATCAGCAGAAATAAATGTGAGTAATCTGTAGATGAAATTAGATACACCATACAGTTTTGTACCATTGTGCTGCTCACCAATCTCAAGGAAACCGTTTACGATATCACCCATAATAAGTGATTCTGAATCAAAGTTACCCTTTCCGTTACCCTGTAATTCACCGAGTAATGGGAGAAGATCATTAGCAATTATATTAAGGTTAGTCCAAAGATCATTAGATTTGTTAATTGTACTGTTTGCATTATTATCACAAAGACCAAAGAGAGGCGCTGCAGCAAGTGCTTTTTCACCACTTCTGTTTGAATTTGTGAAGTTGTAGCTGTCTGCATAGTAGCAAACGACTGAATTGAAGAGATCAAATACACTTGTTGTAGTATCAACAGTTGTGCCTTCCTCTGCTTTATATGGCTTGCCGTCCTTTGTTGTTACAGGAACATATGGCTCAATTACATAGATGATAGCATCACGAGCCATTGGAAGGATAGTACCTTCTAATGTAACATCTAATTTGCCGTCTGCATCTTTAGATGCAAGCACACTGTAATCCTTATTAGGAATTACATATGATAAGTACTCTTTAAGAGCTAAGTAAGCAACACCCTCAGCATCTTTACAAGCATCCCAATCTTCTGTATGGATTATGCTTGCAAGATTGCCGTTGCTGTTAAGCCAAACCTGACCGATACAAGCAATAAGCAATGGAAGCATAGCCTCTTCAAGATTCTGCTCTGAAAGAGTGCCGCCTGTGAAACCGCCTAAAATGTTCTGATCAGTTGTATCTGCTACATACTGAATCATCAATAAAGTATTATCTATAAGTGTTGAAGCAATTGCTTTAACAGAACCTGAATTGATTTCAGGGAGATTGCCAGTAGTCTTCATTGTCGGGAATTCTGTATCAGCCTTCTCGTTCACATAAATGTTATCACGATCAGGGAAGAAATCCTGTACAGCAGCTACAAGACAGTCATTCAAACCTGCAACCATTGAACTGTAGTTTGAATATTTTTCATTGAAGAACTTGTCAAGGTTCGGAGTACCAAGCTGCATGAAATACAGATTGATAGGACCGGTCTGCATATCGAATGTATAGTCAGCAAGCGGGCTGTATCTCAGTTTATTGAACAATGTAGTAGCATCAATATCCTGCCAGTTGCCCTTTGCATCTTCAACCTTAGTACGGTCAAATTCATAGTTATGTCTAACCCAACCAAGGAACTCGTCAGCATCAGTAGCACCATAACTTTCAAATACAGCATTTGCCCACTCAGTAACATTGCTCATTGCATAGTTGCTTGCAACATCAGCTTTGTTCCAACGATTCTGGTTATTCATCCAATAGAAGAACTCGTTATCAAAGTTTGAACCGTGACCACGGTCTACATCATTATTAACATGAATGAGTTTTACAGTATCTTTAAGAACTGTAGGCCAAGCAAATTTAAGAGCCTGATAACCGAAATCAAACAAGCTGTCTGTATTGCTAAGGCTTACTGTTTCTGTCTGAGCAGTAGCAAGACCGTTTTCATCAGGAGAACCGTAAGCTAACAGTAATACATTCTGATAAACACCTGAGCTTGTCACAAATTCATCAGAATATACGAGGTTTGGATCATAACCAAGAGCTGCTGCTGCAGTAGCATAATTGCAGTTGTTTTCCTCCATATATTCTTTGATCTGTGCATAACGTGTTGCAGATGTATCGTGCTTTCCTTCATCATATGTAACAGGTACACTGATTTTTGTAAGAAGCTCTGCTGTCATCTTATCAAGAAGAACTTCGTCAAACACAAATGTTTTAGCTCCGCTGTTGAAATCTGCAATTTCTTCTTCGGTGAACCACTCTGTGTAGTTAAAGATTAAAGACTTTGCAATGTTATAAACCGGATCAGCCTTAACGGTATCAGCATCAAGACCAACAAAATCACCTAAAAGTTTATATACATTGAATGCACCATCAACCAAGCCGAGTGAGAACTCACCTCTGAGAACTCTACCAAAAATAGTATCATTATTGTCATAGAGAAGTCCGAGAACGCCTCTTATGATATCGCAGGAAGAAGTGTTGCTTCTTCTCATTTCCGGTAAGGTTTTACTACCATCTGTTTTTTTACCGCCGAGAGCAGAAAGATCAAGAGCAAAAACAGCACCAAGGTCAATACCAAGGTTCTGAGCTGTATCCATCAGACCGCCTGAAAGCACACCCTGTACACTGTTGATGGTTTCAATCAATTCATCAACACTGCCAAGCTTAAGTGTAACTGTAGCAAGCGTAATGCCAAGTGCTTTGACTGTAATCTGTCTGTTCTGCATGCTATGGCTAATTTTAAGAACAGAAACACTCATACCATCAAGCATATCATGAATTGTGCCTTCCATTGCTTTCAAAGCCGGAAGCTGACTGTCTGCAAAATCAAGGATTGCAGTAGCTAACTGCTCATCTGACAATACATTCCATGCCAAGTTGTTGTACTCAACATCGCCGTCAACATATTTTGTCTGATCGGAATTTGCTGCAAACGCACTTAAAGCACCGGAGAAGCATGTCAAAAGCATAACAATTGCCATAAACAAAGCAAGCAGTTTGTGAGAAAACTTTTTGACTTTATTTTGCATCAAATAATTACCTCCTAAGTTTTAGTTTTCTGAATGCGGCATCTATTAATTCCAACCGGATTGACACAAATATAACATTCTCTGACCATCGGACAATCCGAATTAGAATGTGACTGTAAAAAATCAAAATACTTGTGAAATCCCGAAAGGGTATAAGATGCCTTCATCACACGATAATTATCACATAAAAGGATGAGAATGTCAATAAATTGAATAGTTAAAGTACAAATTCGTTAATTTGTCCAAAATCGGAGATTGTTTTTTGTTAATTCATTCAAAAAAGTTCATATAAAATTTACAATTTATTATTGTTTTGTTAATGTTTTACAGGCTTTTTTTAGTTTAAAAAGCTGTGTAAAGTTCAAAAACTTTACACGTTTTTTGATGGTGTAAAGTATTTTTTATTGACAAAAACGTCAGCACTTTTTCCACGTTTTTGTTACATTTTTCACAAAGAATTTTATAATTCCCGAAAAAGAACTCAATATGTAAAATCCTGTGCAAAAAATGTCAGATTTGCAGTTTTGTTAACAATTTGTTCAAAAAATTCAAAAAAGTGTTGACTTGTGCTTTATTATTTGGTATAAATATATTGTATTTGATTTTACACGCGTGTATAGTTATGTCCAAAATTTCACAATTTGTTAAAAAATTGTGAACAACATTTTTCGGCAAACCACAATATGCAGTGTATAATTTCAAATAACAAGTTCGTTGAATACTATGTAAAGGAGAGAAGAGTTATGAGAACGAGCAAAAAAATACTCAGCTTTTTCTTAGCTGTAGTAATGGTTGTTACCACCTGCTCTGTCGGTTTCACAGCATTTGCTGCTGAAAAAAATGACAGCATCTGGTCGACCGATTGCGGTGCCGATGAAGCATTCGCAACTCTAAATGACTTAGCTGACGAACTGCTGCCCGAGTTATTAATAAATAACATCGGACTCGTCGGCGACGGTGTATTCCAGAAATACGCCAAAGATTATGGTAAGACTTATGACAAGCTTACCGACAAAGAAAAGGCAGAAATCGTGGACAAAGCCACACTCACTGATGTTCTGCAGGCATTGCAGCCGACACTTATCGGTGCACTTGCTAAAGAAAGTCAGTCAGATTATGCCATCAGAGTAGGCGGCGGTCATCCGAAAGACCCAAGCTACTATGACTATCTGCAAAGAGATGGTGCTCTCGATTTCTACACACTGTATGCTCTCTGTGACGACAACAGAGCAAACAGAGATCTCAGCCAGTCAACAAGAGATACATTGACAGAATGGTATAATATCCTTAAACCAATCGCTAATGTTGGGCTTGTTGATGACTCCGAGGAATTGACAAAGAGATTGTACAGCGATTATGAAGATCCCTTTACCTCTGATAGTGAGTATAGGTATGCAAATTTGTACTCTTTGAAATCGTTCTATACAGAAGAATACATGAATGCTAATACTACTGCAGAAGAACGCTCTATGTTAGAAGCATTGTATGCTGAAAAGAATAGTGAACTGGAAATTTACAATACTAATTATAAAATTACAGACTTTGCAGAATATACATACTATTCATACAATGGTAGTGAAATAAAGTATATATCAGCATACTATAATCTAATTAATCTTAGCGGAGCTAAAATCTCTTATAGCAGTGACGAAGATTTATTAGGCTTTAACGATGGAGAACCCCTTTCATCAGTAGTTACAATTCCTGAAACACTTACTTTGGATAACTATAGAGAAAATATTGCAATTTATTATTTTTCTGAAGTATTCGATCTTGGTAATCCTCAAAGTCTGACACTTTCTAAAATTGCTGAAATTTTTGCAGATGATGGCGAAGGCAATATTGATCAAGAACTGATTCCTTATTTTGAAGACTTAATACTGTCTTCAGTTGATACCGCAATGCTTAACAAAATTCTTCCTTCTTATGAACAAGATATTGTAAATGGTCTTGCAATCGAATACAGCGATCAGGTTAACAGTATGGAGGACTTGACCAAACTGGTTGAAGCTCAGCTCCCTGCTGACTATCTTGACAGCACAAAGCTTTTTGATGACAGCTTAACAAAAAATATTGCTTCTATTCTTGAAACATGCCGTCCTTCTCATCCCGGAAAGCTTTTCATTGACGGAAGCTTCAGTGCAACAGACACTATCGGCAGTGATGTTAATTTAACTTTACCGGAAAACCTTCAGAACACATATGTATCTGAATACTTTGGTCTTGTTATTGATACAGCTTTCACTGTTAATCAACCTAACGGCGTTAAATACGCAAATAATTTGAGAAGTGCTTTTTACAGCGGCATTTTAGATTCTGCAATTAATTCAATTGCATTGAAAGATGGCTCATATCAAACCATTAGTTATATCACAAACAACAATATTCGTGATCAGGTATTAAGACAGACAGACGGAACAAATCTTGCGGTTCTTAATTTTGTAGATGCTTCCAGTGATTACGATGTAATCAACACATATCTGGAAGATGCTTTAGCATACGCTTATACTCAGACTGTTGCTGATTTACTTGGAATTACATCATTTGTTACTGACAGAAACAAGGATCTTGATATTAAAATTGATTATAAGAAATTCATTGATTCTCAGGTTCCTGAAAAGGAAGAGGCAAAGGTTGTTCTTACAGACGAGCAAAAAGCTATTCTTAATGGTGAGTACAGCTTGGTTAACGATATGGGTACAGAAATCGTTAACTATATACTCAACAAGACTGTTATGGAGGTTTTGGATCCGGATACACAGGTTGGCGATATGATTACCGGCTTAATATCAGATCTTGTTGATTCAGACGTAGATATTGTTTCCGTTATCGATGGTATATGGGCAAAGCTCTGTAATGACCCTATCAATACACTTGTAGGTCTTTTGCCACTGTTAACGGTATTCATTGACGAAATGGTTCTTCCACTTCTCTTCAATCAGGAAGGTGACCAGGGTTATAATGTAATCTATGACATTCTTAATTTGGAAATTATCGGTGCTTTCACCGGCGGTGCTTTCTTCTTACGTGATATGTTGCAGGAGAACGGCTCACATATCGGTATTTCACAGGTTGGATGGGATTTAAACACCCTTCTTCCGCAGCTTATGGATTGGCTCCTTGCTTCAAAGAACGATCAGAAGGCAAAAAATGTTGAAGGTATTTCTTACTATGACGGAAATACAGTAGAACTTCGCAATGTTGTAATGGACGAAAACGGCGAGGTAGTTGAAGAGAACGGTCAAATTCTCTGTGCTCCTGTTAAGTATACAAAAGACAACTTCAACAGCATTGACTTCAACAACTACACAGTTAAAGATGCTAACGGCAAATTAGTTGAAAAGGTTGAAGAAGGCTATTTATATAATGGTAATACATATAGTGATAGTGACAAGCTGTTTGAAGCTAATGAGGATGCTGTTTTCTCATGCTTTATGACATATGAAGAAAGCGTTCCAAGACTGACAAACATTTATCTTGTTGATAAGATGCTCGGCGGTGCCTGCGTTGACGATTTAAAAACTATAATCGGTAATGCTATAGGCAACGGCACAGGCGGAGACATTCTTGGCGAAATCGTTGACGAAATCGCTACTCTGTTCGGCGCATCTGTTCATCAGTTTGTTGATACTCCTGAACTCAGAAATGCAACAAGATATCATAATGACGGCAGAATTGCTTTCTCAGGTTTAAACAACATCTTTGTTGCAATTCCTCAGTTATTTGATATTATGGAAAACCTTGCCGCTGAAAAATACGGCATTTCAAAAGATGAATGGGTTTACTGCTACGAAGGAAGAATTTCCACTAAGGAAATCACTGCGAAAGGCAGAACCTATACTTCTACTGTTAACTCACTGGCTGAAAGATTCAAGTCATACGCAGCTGATCCGGATTCAGTCGATATTCTTGACTGCTTCGCAGAACTGCTTGTTGAAAACTGGATGAATTCAGTTGTTGATCTTGTTGATAATGTAATTGCAACTGATAATAAAATTTCAAGCAATCTTACAATCATCATCGGCTTGCTGAAATCACTCGGCGGCTTCGGTGAGCAAAGTATTATTACAGACATTGCAAACAGCGTATTCCAGCTTACTCGTGAGGATAAGTATTCATTCACATTTACAGATGTTAATACTGATCCTAACAACAAAATGACAGGTCTTTCAAAAGACAACGCTTATTTCTTAATCACAAATATCTCAAGACTTGTTGAGGTTATTAAGAACTTAATTGCTCATTTTGAAAAAGATGAGACCCCCGGCGAAAGCACTGAGCCCGGTGATAAAGAAGATGAGGGAATTTCATTACCATTAAAGGTAAAAGCAGCTCCTGCTGCAAGGGCTACATCTGCTAACTATTCAAGCAGCGATTTAAGCAGCACAAAAGATCTAATCGGAAATCTTGACAAGATGCTTTCTTCTCTCCTTTCTGATAGCAGCCTAAATGGATTCTCATTAGACTCAGCTGAGAATTTAATCGCTGGTATTGTATCACTGTTAGACAGATTCTTAGGTATGGATATTAACCTTGGCAAGAATAACGAAATCGCTACCGATATTGTTCTTTTGGTTAACCAGTATCTGTACTTCATCACAGGTGAAAGTAAAAACCTTACTGCTAAAGATGGTAAAGTTGATCCTAAGAAGGTATACACAAACAACGCACTTACCGGACTTGTTGTTGAAACTTATGCATTAATTGAAAAAATTGCTGACAACCTGCTTGTTAAATTCTATGACACTTATGATAATAACAGCTCATTGAAGTATAACCTGCTTGTTGAGGCAATCGACGGCATTATCTCACCGGATGCTGTAGGCATCAGACTCGGTGATTACAAAGATGCTCAGAAGAAGCTCGCTAAATATGAGACATGGACAATTATGTCAGAGGCTTCTTCACGTCATAACTATAAAAACTTAAGCATTGATTGGGGTATTAAGGGCAATGCTGAGGACAGAAAGGAAGCTTTCTACGATGGACTTTCTGCTTCACTCAGACTTGTAACTTCAATCCTCGGTGTACTTCTTGTTGAAACCGGATGGTATCAGACAGTACTTACACCACTTCTTGGTATGTTCTGCACAAAGAACGACATCAAGATGGAAACTATTGAAACACTCAAAAAGGATAAGGCTGAAACAGGCTATTATGATAAAACCTTAATTGCTATCCTTACTCCTGTTTCAGAGCTTCTCAATAAATTCCTTCAGGCTCCTGTAACCACTTTGATTCAATCCATTCAGGGCATTGCCGGATTCATTGATGACAAGAATACCGAGTGTGGTACAATCGGTTCACTTCTTAAGGGCATAGTTGCTCCGATTACGAAGGAATTAAGAGGCTTAGGAAAGATCTTCGGTCTTAAGACCGCTCAGCTTCCGAACGGAGCCTCACCAACACTCAATTCAACCCTTATTTCTGTAGCTAACATAGCAGATACGTTAGCTAATGTTAAGACATATGAAGGAATTATCGGCTGTGAGCTGACAAGCGACAACATTATTCCTCTTATCAACACATTACTCAAGAGTAAGAATATCGGAATTACATTAAAGCAAATCAGTTGGTCAAAACTTTATTCTTCATCACCTGAGGCTGCTTTGGTTTACGTCCTTGAATATGTTCTTGAGGTACTTCTTGAAAGCAGTACATTAGATGCTATTCTTGCTCTCCTTAATAACAATGAGAATCCGAACGATACTCTGATAATGATCATCACACTTCTTAAATCCGGTGATCTTGATGCAAAAACAATTCTTAAGCTGTTAAATCAGGTACTTGAAATAACAGACAACCCGACTCTTGTTTACTGGACATTTGCTCAGTATCTTCAGGAGATGACCGAAAACTTTAAATACCCTGCAGGTATGACAAAGGCTATGGCGGATCAGGGTGTTGATGCTCTTGACAATCTTGTTAAGAATATCTTCCCTCTCCTCGGCTCATTCGGTGTAAACCTCGGCGCTGATGACCTTAAGGGTATCCTCAGCACAAACTTATTCAAAAATGAACTTATTACCAAGCTTGCAGTTACACTTTACGGTGCACTTGACGGACTTGACCCAACAATCAAGACTGTTCTTGCTCCGCTTGGTATCGTAACATCTACTAAGGATGTTGCTAAGATTCTTACTGACACAAGCTATGGTGCAACATATTCTTCAGCTGCTAACGCAATTGCTGCTCAGTCAAGCTGGAAGAATGTTAAGAACGTTAACTGGGGCTTCACAGATGGCTCAGCAAAGGCTCAGCAGGGCTTTGTAAACGCTCTTGTTGCTGTACTTCGTCCGCTTAATAGTGTGCTTCAGGTATTCCTCGGTGAGGGTACTCTTGAACTCAACAACGTAGTAAGCGAATTAGTTAATACACTTTCTCTTACGATTAATGAGGAGCTCGCTCTTGGCGACACAATGTCACTCAAGATTACAGGCGAATTAAAGAACGGCGTGCTGACTCTGAACATCAGAGACGGCAAACGTGCAAGAAGCACAACATCAACCGTTAAGCTTGACTTAAGATCACTTAAGGAACTCAAGGACCTCAAGATTGAGGGTACAAACGGTTACAACAGTGCAATCATTCCTCTTATGGAGGCATTCAAGCTTTCAAATGTCAAGACTTATAATCAGTATAAGAAGGACATTAATGCTGCTAAGGATAACCTGTTATTAGACATCTTAAATCCAATTGCAGGTGACACAAGCAGCTCACTTATCAACAAGCTTGTTGATAAGCCATTCGATACATTGACAGACTTACTTCCAAATCTTGCAATGTATCTTGACGCTCACGGTCTATCACAGTTAATCAACAATCTTCTTGCTCCGATTACCAGCTTAATCGCAAGCGTTGCAGAAACACTTGATATCAACGGCATCATCAAGAATCTCTTAGGTGTTGACCTTGGTACAGTAGTTGGCACACTTCTTGGTGTTAAGACTAAGATTGATCTTGACCTTACAGATCTTTCTAAGTTAAATATAGAAGATTTAATCATACCGATTGTAAGAGTAGTTCTTGCAGGTAATGATAACCCGACAGTCAGAAGCCTTAAGCTTTATGACATTAACTGGAATGCATTAATCAGCCTTGGTGATAAGATGACTTACACAAGTGCTGCAACAGGTGCAAACGGCAACTACTTAACCGGTAAGATGGTTGGTAATGTTGACCAGGGTAAAGTATTAATTACAGTTCTTAGATATATTGCTAAGACATTAACAACTAACATTCCTGCTCTTAAGTCACTCCTTCTTGGCATTGACAAGATTAAGGACAGTGACGTTCTTACAGCAGTAATCTCAAGTGTACTTAACACATTAAGCACAGCATCTGATGATCAGATTATAATGGCACTCTTCTACTTCATTGCAGGTGAGCCTACAAATGCTTTCTGGGATTACACAAAGTATAAGACAGGTCAGTATTCATTCTCTTATCCTGAAGACATGGAAGTTGACTTCTTAAAGAACCTTCCTCCAATGCTTGATGGTATGATTGCAAGCTTGCTTAACCTTAATGAACTTGTAACAAAGAATCTGTTCACAGACAGTCTTGTAAGCAAGCTCGCTACAGGTCTTTACGGTGCAATCGAGGGTGTTAAGATAAATGACAACCTCGGCTTGACAGCACTCCTTGCTCAGACTGATATAGACTTTACAACAGCTAATGTTGCTAAGCTTCTTACAGATAAGAGCTATGGTAAGACATTTGAAGGTCCTGCATCTGTAATTGCTAATGCAGGCTCTTGGAAGAATGTTAACGCAGATTCACTTAAGTGGGGCGTTACAGACAGAGATAGCTTCTTCCACGCACTCGTTGCTGTACTTCGTCCGCTTTACGGTGTACTTGATGTACTTCTGAATGACGCACAGCTTGGTTTATTCGACTTAGTTCGTATCCCCGGCTCAAACGGTTACTCATCATCAATCGTTCCTCTTCTTGAGGCATTCAGCTGCTACAATGTTAAGACACAGTATCAGTACAGACAGGATATCAACAAGGAATATGACGCAATTCTCCTTGACATCATTAATCCTATCTGGGATGTCGTAGAGGATGTTCTTAATGCTCCTCTCCAGACAGTAACAGCAATGATTCCTAACCTTGCACTGTTCATCGGCAACAACGGTTTGAGCCAGATGATTGACAATCTACTCACTCCTATCTCAGCTCTTGCTGATGCAATCAGACCTATCGTTGATCTTAATGATCTTCTTGATACTCTGTTTGATGCACTCGATGTTGACCTTAACGGACTTCTCGGCAAGGTAGGCATCACAAACTTCTCAATTGATGTTTATGACCTTAACAAAACATTATCACAGGTTCTCACAGGTGATAAGCTCATCCCATTAATCAACAATGTTCTTGGTTTGATTAAGATTAAGGGCACACCTCTCGGAATCAAGCTCAATGCAGTTGACTGGTTACAGCTTGCAAGCCATGGTACTACTATTGTAAGTGCTTCACAGGCTGCTACCTTCGGCTCAAGAGTATTTGTACAGGGTGATTCATCAGAAGTACTTATTGCTATACTCAGATACTTAATTAATACAATCAACAGCGGTGATAACTACAACCAGATCAGCAGCTTAATCGGCGGTCTGCTTGGTGATAATACGGATGATACAATCTCCGGAGTAATCGACCAGGTACTTGGTATGCTTCAGGATGATACAGATACCGTTATTGCTTCACTTGTTGACCTGCTCCAGACACTTGGCAGCTAATAATTAAGTTAAGTTAATTAACGTATCACAATAACAAAAACCACAACGGCGAAAGTGAACAAGTCCGTAAAAAATGGACAATAGAAAAAAGAACCCTCTTGATGTAAAAT
>OFGK01000027.1_pt1 | contig 138005 bp, 140 predicted proteins | sample 1521771 | NCBI WGS metagenome assembly OFGK01 (sample SAMEA3504088, study PRJEB24116) | mouse gut metagenome | biome: mouse gut; feature: mouse-associated habitat; material: faeces | place: Denmark | collected 2011 | reverse complement strand
GAATAATATTTCGTAATAGGATATAATTACCATAGAGGTGATTAATTATGAATTTAAATACTTTATTAGCTTCTGGAGTAATAGCGGCACTGATTTCTGGTATGTTATCACTAATTGCTAGTATCACTAATAGCAAAACTGATAACAAGCTAAAATATATAACTAAAGAGCGCAAAGCCTGGCGCACAAAAATTAGGCAAATATGCTGGATGTTTGATGAAGGAAAAGAGATTAATTTTATATTGACTAATATAAAAACTTATATAAATACATATGGTTACAATAAAACCATTAAATGTTTTCCCGATAGTTGTAATTGTAATACAAAAAATAGAATAGAAACAGATTATTTTATGACTGACGGACATATTTGGAGGATTATAAAGAAATTAGAATTGGAAGAAGATACACCAAACAAAAATTTTTATATCAATCAGTTGAAATTGTATTTATGTAAATTGGTAAAATATGATTGGGATAGATCTAAACAAGAGGTAATTGGTAATCGACAGAGTTTATATTCTTGGTTACTATTTGCATTTAGTGAAATTTTTCTTATAATCAATTTGTTTTATTTTGAGATTTTTATAAAAGCAATGCCAACAGCAGGAACAAAAGCTCAATGTGATATTCTATTCCATGTATTTATATATGCTTTATTATTTTTTGTTCCATATTTTATTTCGAATTTTCCTAGAATTCATCTTATATATAATGATATGGTTTCTAAAAAAACGGTTTTTTTAATGTGTGGTATTAGTTTATTAATACTAATGATTGTTATTTGTGTCATTGAGCGTAAAGATGCACCATCACAATTGTTATGGCTGATTTTTCCCTTACTTGTACAGATGTTAGCAGTTGCTGTGAATTGTGCTTCTCAAGTTAAAAAATTTGATGGGATCAAGAAATATGTTGATGATATAAAAGAAATTGATGAGGTATTTTGGGCAGAAATGAATGATACTACGAGTTTAAAAAATGGGAATTAATAAAATAGTTTATTCAATCATGTTATGGAATATACATGGTGCTAATGGATATGGTTTGTATAAAACACCGGATTTTGTGATAAACAAAGTTTTAAGTGAAAAGAAAGACATTGTTATTTTAACAGAATTTATTCGTGCTTCGGAGTGGAAATCAATATGTGAGCGATTTTCAAATTATTATTGGATATACACTTATCCAACACCAAGTCAAAATAATAATGAAATATTGATAATGATAAAAAAAGGACTATTTGTTATTGAGCAAAGTAATGATATGGGTAATTTAGTTCCAATAATACTATCCGAAAACAAAATAAACCCTGATTTTTTAGAAGTACCATTATCAACAAATAAAAACACATTACACATCATTGGGATGCGTATTCGAGATAAGGATCATATTCCACAATTCGATATATTGAAAAATTATTTAAATAGCTTGCCTAAAAATGATTTAGTTATTTGCGGTGGGGATTTTAATGAATGGGCAAACCCCATTAAAGCTAAAATTCCTACTGGTTATTCAGTTAATACTCCTAGATATAAAATGATACCGAATGACTTTCAAAGTTTAAGTACTTGGAGTGCTGTGCCTAAGAACAAAAACACTGAAAAAACCGGCAAAGCAATCATTGATCACATTGTAAGTAAAAATATTTTAAGTGTTTCTTTATCCGATTATCTTTGGGATTTTGTGAGCAAAGATAATGGTTATGGTTCACGAAAATCTGATGAATACAAATCTGATTTACCTTGTTTACCTGATCACGGAATTTTAATCGGTGAATTTAGAATTTAAATGTATATAAGTCAATTATAAGGCTGGTTCTTATAATTGACTTTTTATTTTGGAGGTGATTTATATAAGTGCAGAAGTCATTGCTGCAAAGACAGCCATAGCAGTTGCATCGGATAAACGAGGGCGTATAGCAATTGCAACTATTCTTTATGCAATAATTATGCTGTTCTTTCTGCCCTTGATTGTATATATGGGTGTGACGAGCAGTATGAATGAAATAAAAATTGACGCTGATCAAGCACAGTATTCAATCGTACATAATATGTCAGCAGAAGAAAAGGAAAAGCTGAAATATCTTGAATCTGTCATGCTTGGAATCAGTAATGAGTTTCATAAAAGAGAATTGAATAACTATACTATTAAAAAGGCACAGGCGTTGTACGCTTGTGCCTTATATAATGCAGAAAAATCCGATTATGACTTTATATCAAAATACGCAGACTGCTTTGAGCAATCAAAAACCGATGATGATTTACGAAATGCCATTCTTTCTGCTTTTGGCGTAGTCATCAAACAAGATGACTTTAACCATCTTGATGAACATATTCAAATTATTCTGACAGAACAGGCGATCAATACTCAATACCAAAAATGCTATGATGCTAATTCTTCAACGGAATTAGAAATTATCTGTGCCAAGCACGCATTATGGATTTATGGTGAACCCGGTGGCGAGCGTGCAGACTTTTCAAACTGCCTTCTCGAAAATGTTGATTTGTCAAACTGTAATTTATGCGGTGCTGATTTCAGCGGTGCAGCTCTTATCCACTGCAAACTTGATGATGCCTCAATGTGTGATGCGGATTTCAAAGAAACAGAATTCAAGCAATGCAGTTTAAGACATTTTACTGCTGAAGAAGCAGATTTCAAAAATTCAGATTTTTATAACTGTGATTTAAGAGGTGCATATTTCACACATAGTAATTTTACAAACGCTAAAATAGCTGACTGCAATTTTCACGAAACGAGTTTTATGAATTGCTGTCTGGAATCATGGATCTGTACAGACTGCAACCTTAACATTGCTAATATGACAAATGTGAATTATCTTGAATCAGATTGGCTGAGTGAAGCAAATGGGGAAATATCTATGGGAGGTATGTAAATGAAAAAAATATCCATAACTGTTCAGTACGATGAAGAAAAGTTCTCCACAATTAAAATCTGTATGGATAAAAAAGGACTGAACATTAATAACGAAATTGTAAAATTCATTGATAGCCTTTATACAAAACAAGTCCCTGCTCAAGTCAGGGATTTTTTTAATATGAAAGCTGAGTCTGAAAGAAAGGCATTATCTAAACAGAATGGAAATCCAATTTCAAAAGGAGATAAGAAATGAGTGTTCTAAATAAACCTGCTCAACTACTTGAAGATGGTTGGCGTTGGGTAGAATATGATGACGGATCCGGTCATCTTGAAAATCCAAATGGCAAAAGTGTTATCAGCTATGACTATACTACTCAGGAATACAGAGATGTGCATTCAAACTATGATAAAAAATGTATTACTCCTTTAGATTGTTTTGATATTGCTATCGGCTATGACATTGAGGGAAAAGATTACAGCGAAGCTATATTGTTCATTCATTCGTATATAGATAGTAACTATAGTGAACTAATTGCACTTGAGAACAGTTATTTTGTCAACGATACATTATCGTAGTTATAAGCACACTTTTGCATAAATAGTTGAAAAAAGAAAATTTGATGATTGAATTTAATGGAGGTTTTACTATGAATGGAAATAAATGATATGAATGAATTAATTGAAGAAATTATAAATTGCTGTTACAAATCAGAAGAAGATATCTACTGGATTCCGTTTGAAGATATATTTGAAGATTGCGAATTTGACGAAGATATTGTTAACAGTATAAAAATCAATCTCAATAAACACAAAGATGTTAAAATTTGTGATACTTGGGATTATTGCTTTTTAATACGGGTAAATAAATATTTCACTGAAGAAGAAACGGAGGAAGAAAATGACTGGTAATTTTTATCAAATGCCTAACAATATATTTTCTTTCAATCTGAATAAATATGAAATTTCAGTATACTCATATCTTGTTTGCTGTGCCGGAAAGAAAAAAGAATGTTGGCCCAGCCTTACTACAATATCAAGAGTGCTTGGAATTTCAAGAGGATCCGCAGTAAAGGCAATCGACAGATTAGTTCAGCTAAGGCTCATAGATCGCATTCAGGTTATGAAAGAAAATAAAAACGGAATGATGGTTATGAGAAATAATCATTATATGATTCTCCCATTCGATGACGCATGGGAGATTTTTATTAATAACGGAGTTTACCACTAACACTGTATTGGTTATGTAGTGAACGGTAATATATAAACAAAATGAAATAAACAAATTTTAAAGCCCCCTTGTCTGCCGATTTAAGCGAACTCAAAACAAGATTGGACAAGGGATACCATTCAAAAATAAAAATCGATTGTAGAGGAAAATTGAGCCAAAAATACGGCACTTCTTCTCCAAAATGAAAGGGGTTGACAATTTGAAAAATGATATGATTTTTTTCAGAACTGAAAATGGAAAAATATCATATAACAAACATTGTTTACGATGTGTAAATTATTGCAAACAGAGTTTTAGAGTAGAGCTGATTTCATGTCCAAAATACAAGAGATATGAAGAAATCAGGAAAAAAGAATAGAACTCTTCAGGTTCTAATTCTGTGCAGGAATAAGGAACTGCGCCGTAAACGCAGTTCCGACTCACATCGTCGAGCAATGCTCGCCGATTTTCAACAACTAAAACATACGCTGTTTAAAATTTCATTAAGCGTACAAAGTCAAAAATACAGAATAACGGCAACAATAAAAATGTATGCCGAAAGGGTGTGGTAAATATGGAAATTAAAGATACTCCCTTTTCAGAAAAAGGTCGATATTCATTGTGGCTATCTAATGAAAACATAAAAAAAGTCGATAGAGTTTATCCACTTGATCATTGTAAAAGCCGTTCAGAATTTGTAGACAGAGCCATACGATTTTACTGTGGATATGTTGAAAGCAGTATTGCAGAAGATTACATTGCAGATGTATTTGTGCAAACCTTGTTTCCTAAACTTGATAATATGAAAAAGGATTTAATAAAATCCGTATACAATATGGCTCTGCAATTATCAATGCTGATACACTTTGAAGCTGCATCATGTGATTATAGTGACGAAGAATTAAAAAAATTAAGAAACAAATGTATTGTGGATATAAAAAGAGCTCAAGGCGTAATAGATTTTGAAAAAGCAATTCATTATCAGAGAGGTGACGAATGAGTCAACTGATTGTTAAGTGGAGATATATGAGTCCCGACTCTAAAACCAATGCAAAAAACTTGATAAAATATATTGCTAAAAGAGATGGTGTTGAGTTTACTGATGAATGTTGGAGAGGTAAAAAAGTTACTAAATATCAAGAAGAACTGATTAGACAGTTAATAAATGACTTTCCCTCTGCAATCAATTCAGAAGAATATAAAGTGTACTTCGAGAAACAGACGAGAGGTGCCGCCTCCGATTTGATTACGCAAACACTTGACTATAATTTAGATATGGTTGCAAAAAGAGAAAACTATGTTGATTACATCGCACATAGACCGGGCGTTGAAACATACGGAAAGCACGGATTATTTTCAGATGTTAATGTTCCTGTTGATAATCTTGATAAAATTGCAAACAGAGTTGCAAATCAAAAAGACAATGTACATACATATATTATTTCACTTTCAAGAGAAGATGCCACAAGACTTGGATATGACAATGCAGAAAACTGGATGGGATTTATTAGAGAAAACAAAATGAATTTTACCAAAGCACTTGGTATCCCCTACTCTGATTTAGAGTGGTATGGTGCCTTTCATAATGAATCATATCATCCTCATGTGCATCTCGTAATGTTTTCAAAAAGTCAAAAAGCATTTATAACAAAGGATCGTCTTGAAAGTTTAAAGATGAATTTATCAAGACAAATCTTTGCTGATGATAGAATTGAAATATATAAAGAACAAAACAAACTTAAATCTCAAATGAGTGAAACTGTAAAAGATAAAATTGATTTACTTATCTCTTCAATCAACAATGGAAAATTCCAAAATGATAATATTGAAAAATCATTGATTGAATTATCCAAACTGCTTGATAATTACAAAGGCAAAACTGTATATGGTTATCTTCCACAGTCAATGAAAAAGAAAATAAATTTCATTATTGAGGAACTTGAAAAAGATGAAAATATTTCTGAATTATATAATCTATGGCGTAAATACAACGATAAAATAATAGAAATGTATCAGCAAACAAAAGCTGAACCCACTCCATTATCGCAAAATAAAACTTTTAAACCATTAAAAAATATAATCATTAGAGAAGCTCTTAATATTTGCTACAATGAAATTTCATTTGACGATATTGAAGATGAAGATGATGAACCCATTGATGATGAATTCACAGATAAATCCTTTTACGAAGCTCATCCCGGATTATATGAATATCAAATGGCAAAAATGCATCTAAACATTAAATCAGAAAGCTATGATACTGTACTCGGTATTAAATATCTAAAAGAGTCTGCTGATTTAGGATATGAATTTGCAATTTACAAACTCGGCAAATTCTATATGGACGGTGAATATGTAAAAAAGGATTTGCACAAAGCTGAAGAACTATTATTAAAAGCAAGTGATATGGATAACTGCTACGCTCAATATAGATTGGCAAAGTTATACCTTGATAATGATAGTGATTTGTTTGATTCATATAAAGGATTAGATTATCTATTCAAATCTGCATCAAACGGTTACAAATACGCTTTATATCAGCTTGGCAAGATATATTACAATGGAAAATATGTTGAAAAAGATATAAACATAACTATTCAGTATCTTATATCTGCTGCTGAAAAAGATTGTGAATGTGCTGAAAAACTTCTTGAGTATATAAATAACAACAGCAAGGAATGGCAGAGTTACACCGCTATCCTTGCTGTGTTAAATGATTTATCAAAACTATTTAAAAAGGAATTTGATAATAAGTACAAACTTGTTCCTCATATCGATAGAAAAACTCTCCAAAAGATCAATGAGAAAAAACAAGCTATGGGGTTAAAAATTTAATTATAAAATCATATATTGTTAAAATTGATATTCATCAAGGTGTATAGTTGATAAAAATTCTTCTAAAATATTAGGAGTGATTATATTTTTATATGAATAAAGTAAATATTGGTTGACCTCATTTCCCTCCTGAAGCGGAATAGGGTCATATAATATTTGGTTTTTTACAAAACAATTTTTAATATAGAAATTTTGAATATCTGTTTCCATTTCAACTTCAACAATCACTGGTGTTTCGTCATTTATGCAACTTTTTAATAATAGGCTTCCGATGCCATAATGTCTATACTCCTTTGAAACATATATATATTCAATAAACCTTAAATGATTAAAATTCCACCAAAGCATAAATCCAAATAGATTATTTTTATCATCACTGAAATAAGAGATTCGATAATCATCATGCATAAATGCTTTTTTCTGACTAACAGAACTCCTTAATTCTACTGATTTAAAATTCTCACGCAGCTTATTTATCAAATCGAATTTTTGACTATCTGATAAATTTTTTGTTAGTTCAATTTTTAATTTCTGTTTTGAATCCATAAAATAATCCTGTTAACTAATTCCTCTTCGACACCAATAATATCGTGATCAGCATCAAAATCTAGTATTGGTAAAAATGATTTAAATTTCTTACTTAGATATTTTGACATTTTTTCTGATGAACAAAATAATAAAGCGTCATTTTTTCCAATATAAGCAATAGCATTAACATCAGCATAGAATTCAGGATCAAGGGACAAATTAAGATACTTACAAGCAGAGCCAGTCAAAATACTGAGTAATGCCTTTCGCGTAATAGGAATTTCATATATCCAATCCTCGTTATTACCATTTGCCCCATATTCATTATGATTAAGCCAATCCAGATCAGCATTTCCCCAATTATCACATGATTGATCGGGTAATTCTTTACTCAAGCGTTCAATTTGGTTTTCAATTGTTTCAGGTTTGATCCAATCTTTTTGAACAGCATATCCATCTACCGGCGATAATAATATAATATCAAATTTTCTGGTTGAATGAATAACATAATCAATTACCTTATCACACCCTAAACTGTGTCCTTGTAATATTATATCTGTGTATCCAAGAGAATCTGCAAAATCAATTGCAGACTGAATATCTAATTGTGAATCTTGATATTCAGCCACTCCACCACCAACATATTTCAAATCTTTTCCATAATATCCTTCTGCCAAGCCATCATGTGCGGATGTATTTATAGTAAGAAAATCCACTCCATTTTCACAATATAACTTTGACATTAACCAAATAAATTTATTTTGATAAAAATTTCCGTAATTTCCGTGTATATGTATAACTATTTTCTTATTAAGATGATTTGAAATGTCCTCATTAATGCAAGAACCATATTGAAATAATAATCCTATAATTTCAAAATTTTTGCTATTTCTAAATGAAACTAATTTACCTAATGAACTGCATAAATAATTCATATGATTTTACCCTTTATTTATAATATCTTTACTCTGTATTAAGATTTGATAATTGTTCTAAAAACTGATTAGGGGTAAACCCTGTACTGCTTTTACCCTCCGTGTTAGCTACAACTTTAGGATTACTATGTGTTATGGCTTCAAAATTCCAAACTTCATCAAATAGTTTAGTATATCGATCAATAATTAATTCGTCTTTATAATATACGCCTTTATAAGGATGCAGGTTTTCTTCAACAAAAAGCATTTTAGGACCATAAATTCCGAAATCAAGACTTGCAGTCGAAATCTTATTATTTTCACAGGCTTCTATAAAATCTTCAGCTAAAATATATTTACATTCATACTTATTATTTTTTGCGTAGAATTCTAGCAGAAGATCCATTTGTGGATCATTTAATAAATCTTCATTTGCTAAAACAATTAAAATTAATAAATCCGATATTTCTTTTTCATTAATTTTATTATATATTGTTTCAAAGAATTTACGATCTTCCGAGCTTGGTATTATACTTTTTCCAATCTCTGATACAGGAAATGTAAGTCTAACTTTTTTGTCATGTGTAACATTTAATGCTTCAAATACGCCAGAAACATTAATTATATAATCTGATGAAATCTCTATTTTTTTAGATTCTGAAGCATTTTTCAATAAAAGATACAGATTATCAATTGCTTTAGAACAAGTTACTGAAAATAAATCTTTCTCACCTTGACTGTCGCGTTCTATTTCATAATAGAAATTATTAATTTCTTGAATTTTCATGCTATATTGACTAATTTTATCCAAAAACTTTTTTTCTCTATGTTGTTCAAAATATACACCACCTAACAACCAACTAATATTTATTACCTCAACAGATAAAAAAGTCAGCATACCCGTCGTGATACTCATAAACACATCAAATCCGCATATAGCTGAAATAACTCCAGCTACTATAGATAGTAATACAGATACAATTAACACTATTACACGCATGTTTTTTCCTCTTTCCTTATTAAATTTAATGATTATTCATTCATCACCCACCATTGCTTAAAATAAATACATTTTTTATTATCATTAAAAACAAGAAAGTATGTTCCATCCATCTCATAGATAGTATCGTCCCTTGAATCCCTATATTTTAAATACCAATGCAAAGCTACATTATTGCTTTCAATTGCAATGATATTAATGTTCAAGTCAATTTCATTTTGAAAAACAATATCATCCCATAACTTTTTAATATTATCCTTACCAGATACAGGATTAGAAAAAGGAGACTCCCAATATTCTTCAACATCAGAAAACAATTCTCCTATAGCAATGAAATCGTATTCCTTCCATGCAGAAATGAATAAATCAATCCAACTAAAAACCTCTTGTCTATTCATAATTAGCTCTCCTATTTTAAATTTATAAAATGTTTTGCTCTTTGGTAATATGGACTTGATGAAATATCTTCAAAATATTCAGTTCTTGTAAAACAAGAAAAATATCCGGATTTCAACATATCCCATGGTCGCCCATAATACCAAACACAATTTTCCGGTGTAATTAAATGTGCCTTATCAATGAATTTCATTAATCGCAAATTATTAGAAAATGTTTCTCTTAAAACAGAATAAAATTCAGTTGTATTAATGATTTCATCATTGAGTAATTCACTACAAAATAAAGCCTCACAAGAAAAATCATTTATATTTTTAAGATTAACTGCTAAATTTCTATATTTTTTTAATATATCTTCTAATGGAATAAAAGGAATTTCATTTGTCAGAACTTTGTCAATAAATATTCCTCCCTCTTTTAAACTATTGCTTATTGAATTGTAAAACTTTTCTCTGCTTTTGTAAGCAATATTACCCATTGTCAAATCAGATAAACAAAAGTTAAAGATTCCTGAATACATAGGTAAGGTATCAAGCCAGTCTCCCTCAATAAGCACTTCATTTGTGTTAGGATAAATTTTCCAATTATTTAAAGTGTTATGAAACGCAATGTTTTTTTCAAACACATATACTTTTTCAAATCCCATTGAGTACAGCAAATCTCGAAATTCAATAGTGCTTCCTAACACGGAAACTGGCTCTTTCCGTGAAAAGGACTTTACATATTGCTTAATTCTTCTGAGCTCAATATCATTCGGTCTTGATGGAGGAAGAACAAATTCCCAATTCGCTAAAATCATATCCCAAGTTCCCATTAGGCAATACCTCCATCATTATATAATTCAAGTGCTTCTAATCCAGAAATATCTTCAAAAATCAATTTTTGCAAACAAAGTATTATTCTATCTGAATCATTGCGGTTGAACACATTTCGACCAATACTTACACCACTAGCACCAGCTTTCATAGCATCTTCAACCATACCAAATAATGGTTTTACATTAATTTTATTTCCGCCCGCTATTATAACCGGCTTTCCCCCTGCTGACTCTACAACTTTTTTGAATGTATCAATTGATCCGGTATATTGAGTTTTAATAATATCTGCTCCCAATTCAAAAGAAACCCTTGCACAATGGGATACTAAATCCCCATAACGTTCTAAATCATGATTTTTTAAATCTAAATAATTTTGATCAAATTCAATTCCATCAGAACCGATATATTCGCCTCGAGGATAGGCTATCACAAGCAATGGGATACCAAGTCTTTCACAGTCTTCAGAAATCATACCTAATGTGTTTAACATATCGCTTTCATATCGGCTTGATAAATTAATGTGAACAGCTACAGCATCTGTCCCCAGACTAATTGCTTTTTCTACCGAAGATACTTGCACTTTATGTGTATGCGTAGAATTGATAGTGCTTGCGGTAAGATTTAGTATAAGTGGAATACTAAGATCAGTTACTAGATTTAGTGTTCCTTGATATGCAAGAATAGCATTTGGTCTAGCACTTTCGATCTGCTGAATTTTTTCCTTTATATCTGAAATACCAGTAATTGATCCAGAAATCAAATTATCATCAAGCGGTACTATCAGACATCTTCCTTTAGATTTAAAAATTCGATTTAATCGTCTTTTTTTACCAATATTACCAACTTCATTTATATTTAGCATTTATTCTATTCACCACCCCAAGTATAAAACGAATATAAAAAGTAATGTAATTTTTATCTTTAATTACATAAATATACAAAAAAGTATAATAAGTCAACAGTTTCCGCAAAAAAAATATAATTTGCTTCACAAGCGTTTATTAAAAGTGCAAAAGCGTATTTTTAACATAAATAGACCAGCTATAAAAAGTCAATAGGAGTTGATAACATACAAACAAATTTAATACCATTAATTATTGCAGGGGCAGTGATGGGATTGATTTTTCTTCTCATCACTGTTTTTTCATACATATACAGTTTAAACAGTATAAAAAGCAAAACAGTTGGTGACGGACAGCATGGCACTGCCCGTTTTGCTACAAAAGGAGAAATAAGAAAAACATATAAAGAAGTTCCGTTTGAGGTTGAACTATGGAGAAACGGAAAAAATCTACCAACAATTCAAGGAACACTTGTCGGTCAGAAAACCATAGGCGGAAAAACAACTGCATTGATAGATGACGGTGATGTTCATACTTTAATGATTGGTGCTGCCGGAGTTGGTAAAACGGCATACTTTTTATATCCAAACTTGGAGTATGCCTGTGCATCAGGAATGAGTTTTGCTTGCTCGGATACGAAGGGAGATCTCTATAGAAACTATGGTGCTATTGCAAAAAAGTATTACGGATACAATGTATCAGTCATCGATTTGAGGAATCCGACTAAATCCGATGGGTTTAATCTGCTTCATCTGGTTAATAAATATATGGACTTCTGGAAAGAAGATCCTGATAATCTTTCCTACAAAGCTAAAGCAGAAAAGTATGCCAAAATCACTTCAAAAACAATTATATCAAGTGGCGGTGATAATGCATCGTATGGACAGAATGCATACTTCTACGATGCTGCTGAAGGATTACTAACATCTGCAATACTGTTAGTTTCTGAATTCTGCCCGAAAGAAAAAAGGCATATTGTAACAGTCTTTAAAATCATTCAGGAACTAATGAGCAAAGAAGATGGTAAGAAGGAAAACGGATTTGTTAAAATAATGGAACTGCTGCCAAATGAACATAAGGCTAAATGGTTTGCAGGAGCAGCACTCAACACATCCGATCAGTCAATGGCATCCGTAGTGTCAACTGCACTATCAAGATTAAATACATTCCTTGATAGTGAAATGGAAGCTATTCTTTGTTTTAACACATCAATAGATGCTGAAAAGTTCTGCAATGAAAAATCTGCAATTTTTCTTGTAATGCCTGAAGAAGATTCAAGTAAATATTTTATGATTTCTTTGATAGTTCAACAATTATATAGAGAAATGCTATTAGTGGCTGACGAAAAAGGCGGCAAATTAGATAACAGAGTAATGATGTATCTTGATGAGATGGGAACAATTCCAAAAATAGAATCGGCTGAAATGATGTTCTCTGCATCAAGATCAAGACGAATATCTATTATTGCTATAATTCAATCCTTTGCTCAGCTCAATCAAAACTATGGTGAAAATGGTGCAGAGATTATAACAGATAATACACAGCTTACAATCTTTGGTGGATTTGCTCCTAATTCCAAATCTGCCGAAATACTATCGAAAGCTATGGGCAGCAGAACAGTAATGACAGGATCCGTCAGCAGAAGCAAAAATGATCCATCACAATCACTTCAAATGATTGAACGACCATTAATGACTGCTGATGAACTTAAATCAATGCCTAAAGGACAATTTATAGTAATGAAAACCGGAACGAATCCAATGATTTCAAAACTCAAATTATTCTTTAAATGGGGAATAAAATTTGGAGAAACATATGAGGTAGAAGATAAAGGTAATCGGTTAGTTAAGTATTCTGATAAAAATGAGTTGTTAGAATCCATACTAAAAAAATATCTGATACAGAAGAAAAAATCATATGAGGGAAATCCAAATGAAAACCCTCAAGTTCATGGCATACCTGCAAAAAACAAACGAGCTCCAAGAAATGATAGTAATCAATAACGAGTTTGCATATTTAAATAACGAAAAACGCACTTAATTCATTTCATATACATTCTTCTGTTAATATTGTATCGATAAGAAGGTTGTATTATGGAAAAAGTGAAACTGTTTTTCAAAAAAGAGTTTGAAAAAATATGTTTATACTTATTTGTCATATTTTTTATTGCAACATATCCTTGGTATAAAAAAGCAGAATATGAAATGAACAATATCTCAGATGATGAAATATTTAGGGAGGAATTATTATGAAAAAGTTAAAAAATTTTTTTGAAAGCATCATAGATATATTTGAAGGACTATTTCTTTTAATTATTCTTATTTTCGGATATCCTTTCTACAAGAAATCATTAAAAGAAATGTTGAAAACTATAAAAGAACATAAAGACAAAAATAAATATTAATCGTTATAAAAACGCGCTCCTATGCACAACTAATGTGCATGGGAGTTTTTCTATTATTGGAGGATTTTATGAAAAAGACCAAGATGGAAGTCAAAACAATAGCAAATCACATATCGTCACAAGAAGGTCAATATCTTTTCAGCGCAAGTGAAATATCCAAGCTACTTGGCGTATGCAAAGATACCACTAGAGAGATTTGCAAGAACCTTGAACCAGCTACATTTGGCAAAATAAAGAAATACTATATTATTGATATTCTTGAATTTATTTACAGTCAAAAGAAGTAAAAAAATAGTCTCTCTTTTTGTTGGTATTGGTGATGGATAAATAAATCTCTTTGTGGTAGTGTTGGTGTTACCGAAAAGGCAAATAAGGAGGTAAAAAACATGTATGAATTATACGATAAAAACGGCAATTTAATTTGCTATCGTATGACAAAAAGAATTAAAAATGACTTAGGTGAATACGATGTCTTAACTGCTCGTTCAAAGAAGTCTGAAAAGGAATGCAGAAAAATTATGGATGACAAAATCCGTGATTACTACATTCAAAAAGAAACCGAAAAACACAAAGGGGTATTCCCCACTATGCTATTCAAAGAGTTTGCTGACAATTGGTTCGAGTTAAATGTAAAGAATGCTGACTGCAGTCAAGTAAACAAAGAAAACTATCACAACTATGTATACACCCACATAATCCCCTACTTCAAGGATTACAAACTATGTGATATTCATGAAAATGACTGCCAAAGATTTTTAAATCAGTATGTAGGATACAGCAAAGCAATGGTGTCAAAATTAAGAATGACACTACGAAGAATTATGAGAAAAGCTAAAAAGCAAAAATTGATCCCCGACAATCCTGCCGAGGATATTATCTTACCAAAAGTAACGCAAGGACAACGCAGACCAATAACCGATGAGGAACGAGCAATGATACTTAAAACGGCAGAAACACACTATGCCGGATGCATAATTTTAACAATGCTTTATTGTGGCCTCAGACCGATAGAAGTTCGCCGAATGGAATGGAGTTGGATAGACTTTGAAAACTCAATTCTAACAGTCGGAAAATCGAAAACACAAGCAGGAACAGGAAGAAAAATCCCAATACCACCACAACTAAAATCCGAACTGATAAAACATAAATTCAAAAGGCAGAATGAACAATATGTATTCGTGAGGGTAAAAAATCATAATCTGCCAATGGATGAAAACGCATTCTACCGTGCATGGCATAACTTCAAAAGAGAGATGGACATTGCAAATGGTGCAACGGTTTACAGAAATCAAATTACTGAATCGACATTAGCTGAAGATTTAGAACCATACTTGTTAAGACACACATTCTGTACTGACTGCCAAGCCGCCGGAGTACCAATCAATGTGGCAAAAGAACTTATGGGACATAGTGATATATCCGTGACTGCTAAAATCTACACACATATGGTAGACGAGGTATTCGAACAAAACAGAAAGAGATTACAAGAATATGCTGAACACAAACAAAATCAGACAGTAACAGCATAACCATCAAAAACAGAGGGTGCAAGCAATTAAAAGTTGCCTGCACCCTCTATTTTTATTTGCAAAAGAAGTCTCGCAAATGTCTCTTACCATTTCGCCCTTAATCTCCCTTATTCGCTTTTTAAAATAAGGCATATTTTAGGTCTCTAAAAGTCTCACAAAAAATCTTATAGAAAAATCCAAACATCAATATCTTTAAAAATCATCGCAGATTTAAGGCTATTTCAGACTATTTACGGCAGTTTTGCATAGAAAAAAGGCTTGGAACATCTAAATTCCAAGCCTGTGGCAGAGGTATAAGGATTCGAACCTTAAATGACGGAGTCAGAGTCCGGAGTGTTACCGTTACACTATACCTCTATATCGCTTATTGCTGAATAATATTATCATAAAATTAGCGATATGTCAAGATTATTATTGAATTTATTTTAATTTTTTTAGTTTCTTTTTTCAATTATGCTATCATAAAAATCAAGTGCTTCATCGATTGTACTTGAGCCGACAGCATCAAACGGATAAAGAACGCTGAAAACATGAACAAGATTTTTACCATTATACTTTTTATAATCCTTTAAAGTATAAACTACATCTTTACTCTCAAGCAGCTCTGCTGTTTTAACAGTCTGGTCATGTGCCAAAGTATCGCCGCTGCTTGTTATAAGATATGTCGGAGGGAATTTTGCATAGTCGATAATTTCGTCCAAGTTCATATAATTATATGTAGGTTTTGACTTATAATCACTTCCCCACAGAAGCTTTGTATAAACACTTAATGCACCATCCTTCATATAAGGCACAGGTGAAGTAAGCACCATTGCATCAATTTCCATACCTGCATCAACAGTATCAAAAATTTCTCTCAGCTCAGCACTCTGAAGAAGCACAGCAGAATATGCCGCAAGCTGACCTCCTGCAGAATCGCCTGTCAGCAAAATACTTTCTGTATCACAAGGATATGCAGCCATATTTTCCTGTATCCATTTAAGTGCACAGGCAACATCCTGAAGCTGCTCGTTAACTGTAACATCAGGCACTAATCTGTAACTCACATTGAAAACCACATATCCCCTGTCCGCAATTGCCTTGCAATAATACTCATTAAGATTCTTTTCGGCATACATCCAGCCTCCGCCGTGGATATCAATAACTACAGGAAGCTTATCCTCTGCTGAAAGATTCTGAGGGTAATATACGTCCAGTCTATGATACCTGTTACCGTCATCAATATAAGCAACATCCTTAACCTCATCAACAACGGGCGGAGTCTGGTCGGCATGCTTTTTCATATCTCCGTCATAACAAAAACGCCAAATCATCTGCATCATACGGATAACAGGATTTTTCTCTAATCCCTTTGCACTGTCACTTTTAAATTCCACTGTATCAGAGGTTATCATTCCGCCAACGGCAACAGCCTTATCACTGGAGTCATCGACCGGTCGGATAACAACACTGATAAAAATTTCCGCAACGATTGCAACTGCTAAAATAATACCGACTACAATTCCCAATACCTTCAGTCCTTTATGCTTGCTTTTTGTTTTTTCTGCATTTACTGCCATAACTATCATCCTTTCGCCAATATATTTAGTATATCAAAGTGAATAACTGCTGTCAAATTATACTTTACCCAAAGCATTAAATATGATATTCTAAATATATGAGTTTTGATTTATATATTGCAGGTATTGATGAGATACCGACTGATGATTTTGATAATTCGATAGAGATTATATCTGCGTACCGGATAAAAAAAGCAATAAAGTACAAAAGTGAGAAGGACAGAAAGCTGAGTGTTTTATCAAGTCTTTTGCTTGATAAGGCATTAAGAGAATATGGGCTTTGCGAAAAGGATATGCAGTATTCAACAAATGATTACGGCAAGCCTTATTTTATTAATGCCAAGGAATTGCATTTCAGTATTTCACATTCAGGTGATTATGCAATGGTTGTAATGTCTGACAAAGAAATCGGCTGTGATATTCAGCAGATTAAAGATATTAATATGGGAATTGCAGACAGATTTTTCACTGCAGATGAACGTGAATGTGTAAAAAGCACTGAAGATTTTTTCAGAATCTGGGCACTTAAGGAAAGCTTTATTAAAGCTGTGGGCAAAGGACTGGCAATACCGCTTAATTCATTTACAATCAAAGGATTGAAAACAGATAAGCCTTACTGTGAGTATGAAGGGAAAATTTATAGATTTAAGGAATTTGATAATATCAATGGATACTGCATTGCCGTATGCAAAGAAGAAAAAGAAAAGGGGCTGTCTCATTAAAACTGTGAGACAGCCCTTTAAAACTAAGCTATTGCCAAATACCATAAAAATATTTTTTTATATTATCAGCATCGGGATAATGCTTTTCATTAATGGAATGAATTACATCACTTACATTATATTCCACATCAATTGGCTTTATTTCAGCAATACCATTTTCTATATTCAAAACACCTGCACGTGCTATATTTCTGTCCTGTGCAGGACAGCCAAGCGAGCCGACATTAACATATAGCTTATCACCTTTGCAAATATGCCTGCTATGATTGTGACCATATAAAATAATGTCACTGTTTACATTGGTAAACATTTTTTTCAAAGCATCCGCAGAGGGATTCGCTGCATAATTGTTATAATTATAATGTCCCGCACTGTCCATACAATAGTGCATAACCGACAAATCTAAACCCTCACAGGTAATATCCGTCTTATACGGCAGTCTTTCAAGAAACGCAATGGATTCTGCCGACAGCAAACTATGCTCCCATTTATGATGCTCCATTTCTCCAAAGCCCATATTTTCTTCATTCGGATATTCTGTCGGCATACCTTCAAGCAAATATTTTTCGTGATTTCCACACACAGCAATTAAATTCGGAATCCGCATAACATACTGAACTGTTTCTTCAGGATACGGACCGATACCGATTATATCCCCACAGCAGACAATTTTATCACATTCCATCTGATTCAGTTTTTTCATCACGGCACTAAGTGCAGTCAGATTGTTATGAATATCTGTAATTATTCCAAATCTCATAATACTTACTCATCATCACTTGAAAGCTTGAGGACAGCGAGGAAGGCCTCCTGCGGAACTTCCACAGAACCAAACTGTCGCATACGTTTTTTACCCTCTCTCTGCTTTTCAAGCAGCTTCTTTTTTCTGGTAACGTCACCACCGTAGCATTTTGCAAGTACATCCTTACGGAGTGCCTTAACGGTTTCTCGGGCAATAACCTTTCCGCCGATTGCAACCTGAATCGGAATTTCAAACAGATGTCTTGGAATATGCTTCTTTAACTGTTCGGCAATCTTCCTTGCACGGACATAAGCCTTTTCTCTGTGAATTATAAATGACAATGCATCAATAATATCACCATTGAGAAGAACATCCACCTTGCACAAATCACTTTTTCTGTAATCAGCAATTTCATAATCAAAGGAAGCATAACCGCGTGTTCTTGATTTGAGTGCATCAAAGAAATCATAGATAATTTCATTAAGCGGAAGCTCATAATGAATATCAACTCGGTCAGGTGTGATATAATTCATATCCTTGAATATGCCGCGCCTTTCCTGACACATATCCATTATTGTTCCGACAAATTCACTTGGAACATAGATATGTGCATTTGAAAACGGCTCCTCACAGTAATCAATAATTGCAGGGTCAGGATAATTTGTAGGATTGTCAATTTCCACCATAGTTCCGTCATTAAGATAGATTTTATAAACAACACTCGGAACGGTTGTGATAAGCTCCAATCCATATTCACGTTCAAGACGTTCTTCGATAATTTCAAGATGCAGCAATCCAAGGAAACCGCATCTGAAGCCGAAGCCCAGTGCCCCCGATGTTTCAGGCTCATAGGACAAGGACGCATCATTAAGCTGCAGCTTTTCAAGTGCATCACGCAGAGGCTCATAATAAGCACCATCGGCAGGATAAACACCACAGAAAACCATCGGATTAACACGTCGGTAACCGGGAAGAGCCTCAGGTGCAGGATTGGAAGCAAGTGTTACCGTGTCACCCACTCTTGCCTCACTGACAGTTTTTATAGATGCGGTTATGTAACCAACATCACCTGCACAAAGGCAATCTGTTTTTTCAAGCGAGGTAGCTCTCATATAACCGACCTCTACAACTGTGAACTCAGCACCTGTTGCCATCATTCGCATTGTATCACCGGCTTTGATTTTTCCGTCCATCAGTCTGACATAAACAATTACACCCCTGTAAGGATCATAGATTGAATCAAATATAAGTGCCCTAAGAGGCTTATTATCATCACCTTCAGGAGGTGAAACCTCGTTAACTATATATTCCAGAACATCCTCAACATTTTCGCCTGTTTTTGCACTTACGCGCGGAGCATCCAGACATGGGATGCCGATAACCTCCTCAACCTCCTCAGCTACCCTGTCAGGGTCAGCGGCAGGCAGGTCTATTTTATTGATTACAGGTAAAATATCCAAATCATGGTCAAGAGCCAGGTAAGTATTTGCAAGTGTCTGTGCCTCAACACCCTGTGAAGCATCAACAATAAGTATTGCACCCTCACAGGCTGCCAGTGAACGTGAAACCTCATAATTGAAGTCAACGTGACCGGGTGTATCTATTAAATTAAATTCATAAAGCTCACCGTTTTTAGCCTTATAATCAAGCTTAACTGCGTGGGCTTTTATTGTTATTCCTCTTTCACGCTCAAGGTCCATATCGTCAAGAATCTGCTCCTGCATATCACGTCTGGCAACTGAGCTTGTAAGCTCCAGCAGACGGTCGGCAAGAGTTGATTTTCCATGGTCAATATGCGCAATTATTGAAAAATTTCTGATATGCTTTTTATCAACTGCCAAGGTTAAACCTCCGTAATTTTATTTATTCAAATCATTTATAGACTCAAGCTCATTCACAGCCTTTTTTAAATGGAAAACACCCCTAAAAAGACGCTGAATATATGCAAAGCCAATTAAATAAGGTCTTTTTTTCAGATATGGATAAAACCGTTCCATAATTCTTCGTGCAGGAAAAATCCTTTTAAAAACAAAGCCTATCCCTGCCGCCGTTTTTGAATTATTTTCTCTCAGCTTTGAATAATCCTGCACTGCAGTCCCTCTGGAATCACCATAAATGCCAAAGCTGGTATAATAATAAAGCTGTCGGGCATCCCCGCTTGTCAATGCATTTCCGTCAAAAATGTTAAAAGCAAGTGCTCTTGTCTGCCTTTCAAAATCAAGAATACCGATTTCATTGAAACGATTTTCAATATATTTCCAATTAAGCTTGTTGTTTTCTTTTTTCAAAAACAGATAATTATCAATCAAAAATCTGATACCGCAGCAGCTTTTAGTAAAGTGCTTGTACATATGGCAGATATTATAAATATACATATCATTCAAATCCATATGATAAAGGCACTTTTTACTGCTGTCAGCAACAGCCTTTTCCCACACGTTGCCTAAATCCGGACAGAAATCAGCACCCTCAAAAAACAGCTTGCGGTGAAACTCAAATGTATAGAAAGGAGCCTTGAAATAATCATCACTGTTGTCACTGTTATTCGTAACCCCATATCCCATTTTATACATAATATCGGCAACTGCCTCGCGCTTAGTGCCGTCAAATAAAATATCAATATCACTCATCTGACGCATTTTCGACTGAGGGTAATAGTCACGCAGTACACTGCCCTTTAAAAGCATATATTTGACCTGATTATTTTCAAGCTCTTTTTCAATACCTTCAAGCTCACTTTTCATAGCAATCATACGCAAAAGCTCATTCTGATTATAAAGCTGAAGCTCCTGCGCCTGTTCGGTCGGAAGAGAGCGTATATCCAAAACATGACAAATAACCGAATAAACCTGTTGCTTTTTTGAAAGGTCAACAAGCTTCTTCCAATCAATACCCTCAGGTGCAGCAGGAACACGTTCACCTCTTACTGCCGATATTAAAAGGGAGATAAGATATTCACTCTCAAGCGATAAATATTCCATAATCAATCCTCAATCAGATTTTTTGATTTAAGAAGGTCAATAAGCTCCTTCACATCTGCTCTGACTGTAGGCTCATCAACCTCATATTTTTCAAGCATAGCATCAACTATGCTGTCCTCTGTCTGTTCTGTTTTAAGCAGTTCAAAAATAAATGCAGCCGTAGGGTTGTTTTTAATAAGACCGTTGAATTCCTTTGCCGCATCGCCTGTAGCAATTGCAAAGCTTTCGCCGTCTATTGAATTTGTAACAATTCCGTTTTTCAGTTTCATATTATCACCTGTTAACTTTATTCTTTATAATAAGTGCCACTGCCTCCACATGCGGAGTACGGGGGAACATATCTACCGCTGTAACACTTTGAGTTATGTAATTTTTATTTTTTAGTATTTCCAAATCCCTTGCCAATGTAGCACTGTCGCAGGAAACATAGACAATTTTCTTTGGTGACATCTGTTCCACTGTATCAAGCAGTGCTTTATCGCAGCCCTTACGCGGCGGGTCGAGAATAACTATATCGGGTTTTATCCCCTCTTTTTTCAGAAGGTCAGCACCATTTGCCGCATCGGCACAAATAAATTTTGAATTCGTGATACCATTTAACCCGGCATTGATTTTTGCATTTTCAATCGCCTGCGGAATAATTTCTATACCCACAAGCTGTTTAACACGGTCTGCCATAGTAAGTCCGATTGTACCAACACCGCAATATAAATCAAGCAGCACTTCGTTACCTGTAAGACCTGCGTATTCCCTTGCCTGTTCATACAGCCTTTCACACTGGCAGTGGTTAACCTGATAAAAGGAGTTGGGTGAAATCACAAACCTTTTGCCAAGAAGAACATCACTGATTGTATCACTGCCCCAAATCGTTTTTGAGTTTTTACCGAGAATAACATTTGTTCTATTTTTATTTATATTTAATACAACAGATTTAAGATTCGGTAGTCTTTCAAGGAGAAGCTCAATAAGCAAATCAGCTTTCGGAATACTGTCACCATTAATGACAGCACAAGCCATCAGCTCGTTCGTTGCAAAGCCCTTGCGAAAATAAATGTGTCTTAAATGACCCCTGCCTGTATTCTCGTCATAGGATGTAACATCAGCAGCCTTAACCCATTTTTCAAAGGCTTTAATGCCCTGTTCAAATTCCTCAGGCTGTAAATGGCAATCTGAACACGGTATAATTCTATGACTTTTATAAGCATAAAAGCCTGCAAAAAGCTCACTGTCACCAATAGATACAGGATACTGTGCCTTGTTTCTATAATGATCAACAGACTCAGCACCTATGATTTCCTCTGCCTGAATATCAAGGTGACCGATACGCTTAAGCGAGTCATTTACCCTCGAAAGCTTGTACTTAAGCTCCTCATCATATGTCATATTTCTGAACGAACAGCCGCCGCATTTTTTTGAATGAGGGCAGTCACTTTCAATTCTTGATGAGCTTGGTGAAATGACTTTATCAACCTTGCCCACTGCATAATTCTTTGAGCGTTTTATTATGTGTGCAATTATTCTGTCACCGGGCACGGTATCATTAACAAAAACCGCCAAGCCATCATATCTGCCGACACCGCTACCCTCAGAGGTCAAAGCATCAATATTCAGTTCTATATTATCATTCTTTGAAAGCTCCACAATTTTACCTCTGAACATAATTTTACAATTAACATAATAACATATTCGCTTTAATTAATCAATAAAAAAAGAACGATAAGAATATCGTTCTTTTCTACAGACTGAGCACATCTCAAAGGAGATGTGCTTTTTTGATTTAATTTCTTTAAACGGATTAAGCTGCTGCTTCCTCGCCGTCCTTCTTCTTTTCTTTGAGAAGAACGAACTTTTCCATCGGGAAGAGAACAACCATCTGAACAAAGCCTGCTGCAAGACCTGCAATTGTTCTTGCAAGAGCATTGAGCCATGCCCAAGGAGCTTTTGCAATAATACCAACGAGCCAGCCCTGGAACCATGTTGAGAACAGGATAAGAGCAATCATAAGTACAATGTAAATTGCGAAATTGTACCATGGTGCATCTGACTTGAAGGTTGTCTTTTTGTTCTGATAGAAGCCGTAGATGTTAGCAATCAGGTTTGAAAGGAAGAACGGGAGAAGATAACCCCAAGTAACAATACCGCCAACAACTACACCATTTTCAATAGTTCCGCCGATAACATACTTACCAACCTGCTCAACACCCTCAGCTGTAGCTGCATCAAAAATTACGTTTGGAGCAAAGATACCCTGTAAAAATGCAGGAAGTGTTGTTGTAACACGGTCAAAAATAAGAGGTAACACATTAGCCAGCACAAGCTGAATAATGGTTACAAGACCTGAAACAACAAGGAACTTAACAAGCTGCCAAACTGTTTTGATGAATGAGCCCTTTTCCTCTGCGGCGTTATCAAGACCGCCGAGGCTGAACTTTTTCTTTTCGTCTGCCATAAATTTTTCTCCTTCATATGTAAATATTACTTAACCATTATAGCAAGTAGTCCGTAACATTGCAAGCTATTTTTTTAAAACAGCAAACCGATAGCAGCAGTACCGCCGATTGCGTGAATAATTGCAATAACAGCCCATACAATCAAAGCAACTATACCCACAACAACTGCAAGAATTAAAACAACAAGCAGAATGAGAATAAGAAGCACAAGAGGACCTTTTTTGCTCTTTTTAACAGTATCCTTGAAATCTGCTTTTTTCTCTGCCTTTGGAGCAGGATTTTCATCGTCATAAAGCGGATAGAGAGGCAGCACTGCATCACTGTCCTTAAACTCGCTGTTCTTCCAGAGCAGCGGCTCAACAAGGCTGCGTACAGATGTTGCACCCTTTAAGAACTTACCAATACTCAGGTGAATTGTATCAAGGAAGCTGTCAATAACATTTAAAATACCACAGGTGAGCTTATACTCTCTTGTTTCCGGACCATATGGCGAATCACCGCAGTAAAGATTCTGCACAAGCTCGAGAATAAAATCAACAACTCTGTTATCCTTAATATCCTCTATATCAGATTTTTTCAAACCGCATTCCTTTTTGCAAAGTTTCCAGATTTTTTTGAAGGTAAGCTTATTAAGGAATTTGCCGATAGGCTTAATCAGCCAACCGAGCTTTTTAACCTTTTCGCCCGGGATTGAAAATGCAGGGGTCATATCTGCAAGCACATCAATATCGTTGCCCATTGCCCAGATGACCTTTGCAATCATACCAAAGAAAAAGCCTTTCATATATTCAGGGAAGGATTTTCCGTCAGTATCCAGACCCTCAACATTGTCAACAAAAACAGTATCAACATCGACCTTTGCATTTTTCGGGTCAAAAATAACATTACGCATTACAGGCGGACAGCCGATAAGTGCACCGCAGGCAATATCATAAAAACGATTGCCCTTTTCTGTTGTAATATAGCTGATATTATGCACATGGGTGTGACCTGTAAGCATAACCTGCAGACCTGCATCTGCGAAAATTTCTCTTGTGACTTCGTGATTTCTCTGCATATCACCCTTACCGATGATAGAATAGAACGGTGACGGTGAAATCATAGGATGGTGTGTCATTGCAATAACAAACTGGTCATTAGCCTTGGCATCCTCAAGCTGCTCCATAATCCATTTCATACAGTCATCACTGTAGCCTGAACCGCGTTCACCCTCAGGCTTATAGTTGGTATCATCATTCAAAGCAAACAGACGATAGCCGGGTGCAAGCTGAATAACGTAGCTGAGTGAATGCGGGTGAGTTGAAATTGCCTCATTCGGACCGAACTCATAATACATATCCCACAAATCGTGTCTTTCCTCAACAGCAGGAACTTCAATCTGCTCATCACCGACAAATCCCTTTGAAACACCGCCCGGACGGAAATCGTGTGTAGCAGTAATGACATAAACACGCTTGCCTCTTTTTTTCAAATCCCGAAGCATTTCAATAAATTCCTCGTGAGATGTCAGCTCACCGTTGCGTGTTGTGTCACCTGACAAAACAACAATATCCGTTGATGTATCCTCACAAAGCATATCAAAGGCTCTTTTTAATACAAGATCGCTGTCCTTAACAACCATCTGTGACTTGGACTCATCCTTTTCATAAGCCTTGCCCTGTGTACCGTTTTTTCTTGAGTAATAATGCGTATCGGTTATAAACTGAATTTTAAGCGGCTCATTATTACTTCCGTAAATTTTATCTGCCATATTTTTACCCCTCTTTTATTTCAAGCACACCTGATTTAATATCACCGCTTAAAGTGATTTCAAGCGAGCCTTTATTCCTTTCAGCAAAATCAATTTCTCTTCCGTCAAGATAAACCTTATAATCAAAATTATCACTTAATGTAACAATCAGACTGTACTTATCGTTATCACCAAAATACTTAAAAGAAATTTCAGCACTGTTTTCAGTTGTCTTCTGATAATCTGTCCACAAATCAAAGCCTGTTGTAACTGTCTGCGGTCTGTAATAAGCGTTAGCCCAGATACAGATCGGAGCAGAAAGACCGCCGAAATTATGGAACCAGCCGCCGCGCTTTGTGGCAATGCCGAAACATTCATATGTATTGTATGTGAAATCGGTTTCAGCCTTCCACATATCAAGAGCAGTATTTGCAATATCGAAGGCAAAATCAGTTTCACCGTTATCAAGCATTGTTTTCCAGATATACCACTGGTGGCTCATCCATACATTACCGTTCCAGTAGCCGTCATCAAAATAATAGGAAGCTGACATATCAACTGCGGAAACACCTGCACGTGACCACATTTCATTTGGATTTTTGATATGTTCAAGCAGCCTTGCCTTTCTTTCACCGCTGACTGCACCTGCAACGATCGGATAAACACCGTCCATACCCTTGTTAAAGTTTTCGCCATCCTCAGTGCGCATAATGCCTTTAACATTGCCGTTTTCATCGTATTCGGTATAGCCGAAATATCCGCTTTCCTCATCCCATGCAAGCTCATTGAGTGCCTTTGCTGAATATTCAATATCGGCATCATAAATCTTAATATCATCATCTCTGCCAAGTGAAGCGGCAACCATTTTCATAATTTTACCTGCTCTGATAATCTGTGCTGTTGACAGACAGGGGCAGGTGTATTTCTGTGATTTTCTGTTCATCATCTCAACCTGTGCAGGATAGTCATCCATACCGCAGTGTGAATACCAATAGTCATATGTAGTTAAAAGACCATTATTGAACTTAGCAACGGTTGATGCGTGATTTCTTCCGCGAAGGAACTCATAATAGATTTTAATCTTATCATAAAGGAATTCAAGCTCTTCCTTATTTTCGGTTCTCTTTAACAGCTCAAGATACTCGACAAACTGCGTAGGCACAAGCGAGCCGTGAAGCAGGAATGCAAAATCCTTATTGCTTTCATCACAAAGGTACATATCGAGTGCATATTGGCATAAGTCATTTGAAAATTCCAGCAAGCCCATACCGATAAAGCCGCTGTCCCATGTATAAAAGCTGTCCCAACGCTTGCCCGGTGCGTGGTGAATCACATTTTCACCATGGCGGTAAACGGGATAAACAACATTGGTCAGAAGCGTAGAACGCAGAATTTCTGTTGAAAGGGTGTACTTTTCACCTGCCCTGTTATATCCATTTGTGCTGATATTCGCTTTAGCTTTAATGTAAATATCCTCATACTCCGCATCGCTCAGCGGCTCAGGCTTATCGTTTGACAAAACGGCATATTCAATATGAGAACTGTTCGGCTCAATAAATATGGATTTAATCAGAGTATTCTGGAAAAAGCCCTCATCACTGTGCTTTCTTTCAAAGGATTTTGAAAAGGTTTCCGCCAAATCATCATATGTATGGTCACCATTTGAAAGACGATTAATCAGTGCATCCTCAAGAGAGCCCGATTCAAGAACACGCTCTCTTGTATGTTCATTATGTGTCAGCACATAGAAAGGAGCCGATACACCGTCATAGCTCAGCTGTGTCAAATGTCCTTTACCGCATTTCTCTGTTTCAATCTGCGGTGTATACGGGAAGCTGACAAAATCGGTTGTAAGCTTGTTTTTATCAGTTTCATCAATAACAGCTAAAAAGTCAAGCTCAATACCTGCTGTACCAAGGCTTTCAAGAGTAAATTCAGTCATAAAAGGAAGATACGCAAATCCAAGATCGGCACTCTTTTTGAAAACAACCTTTTTGCCGTTCATCATAAATTCGGCATTTCCGTCAGTAACTGTCTTATATCTCACTGCAATAACAGGATTTTTTATACTGCCGCTGTCAAGCTTATATGACACCATGTCACCCTTTTCACATCCGAATGGCTGAAGATTAAGAAAATGAACATGATAATTTTCACATCTGTCGCCAAGACCCTTGCCAAGATAAAAATCCTTATCAACAAACATCCCCTTGAACATACCATCAGGATTTTCCTCGTCCCATGGTCGGGGTGTATTGTACACATATTTCTCATAATCATTTGCTGATTTTATTACCGCATTATCAGGAGCATTCACCTTACAATATGTTGGGTAAGGGAATTCAAGCGATGAAAACAGATTAAGTATACAATTCTGTGAAAGAGGAGTATTATTGAAAAATTCACATCTCATCAAATATGAATTATCCTTGATTTTTGAAAAGGAAATGTCAGCATAAACCTGATCCTTCCACATAAGCTCATATCTGTATGAATAGAAAGTATAATCACTTTCGCAGTGCCAGAGATGATAATTTGACGGCACGGTAACATTAGGTACGGGAGTGGAGCTGTTCCACAGTGTCGGATGAACAGAAAAATCAAACCTTGCACCTACATCCTCCATATCCTTTATAATTTTTGAAAGTCCCATATATTTTTTTGAATAGGGTCCCCAAAGGGGCATCTTTATTGTGTTTTTGCTCATTTCTAAAATATCCTTTACTGCTAAAATATACAGAAACATTATCTACCATTTAATCTAATTTGTCAATACGAATATAGTATGTTGACAAATTAAAATTAATAATGTAATATATAGAAAATATTATTTAAAATAATCTAAGAACAGGAGGAGTAATAAATGAAATTAGATGAAAACATTCAAAAAATAATTGCAGTCATACTGAAAAAATGGAAGCTGATTGTTCTTTTTGCTTTAATCGGTGCAATAGCAGCCGCCTTTTACACTGCAAATTTCACAACGCTTACTTACTCTTCAAGTGTGGAATTTTTAGCATATTCACAGGACTCTCAGCAGGAATTGTCAGATTCAACGACTGCTGCACAGACTGTAAGCAACACCAGTAAAATGAATTATGCTATCAAAATGCTCAGCACATATGTTGAACTGTTTAAAACAAATGAATTCAATCAAAGCGTTGCCGATCAAATTAACGAGAATTACAACACATCATATTCTGCAAGCACAATAAAACACGCAATCAAAATAACTCCGATTGAAAATACTGCTATGTTCAAAATAGTTGTAACTACAACGAATGCTGATTTGTCATACCAGATTGCACACCAGCTTGAAACAAGTATTCCCGAAAAAATGGCTAACACAAATAATGGTATTGTATGTGCTTCAGTTGAGGACGCTGCCTTAAAATCGACAAGCTCCGAAAGCCTTGGATATCCTAAAAAAGTTGCATTTGGTATTTTAGTAGGTACACTTCTTGCAGTTATATATATAGTTCTTCGTGACCTGCTCGACATCCGTATCAAGAGCAGTGACGAATTAAGTGCAAGATATAATATACCTGTATTGGGAACAATTCCTGAGTTTGAGATTAAAAGCAATGTCAAGCAAAGTGATAAAGCAAGAGAGGAGATATAAGTATGTTTAACAAAAAAAACAGCAAGAAAAACAACGACTCTCTTAATCAGTCACGCTATATATTGGCAAATGCACCGATACAGCCTGCTCTGAAATTCAGAATTGAAGAATCATATAAGGCAATACGTGCCAACATTATGTTCTCCGTTATGAAAAAGGGCTGCAAAACCATTGTTGTCAGCTCCTCAAATCCAAGTGAAGGAAAAACCACTACTACGGTAAACCTTGCAATCAGTATAGCACAGGCTGATCACAGAGTACTTTTAATTGACGCTGACCTCAGAAAGCCTAAGGTTCACCACTATTTTTCAGTTGCAAATTCACCGGGACTTACAAACTATCTTGGAGATAGTATTTCGATGAAGAAAAAAGCGGATTTATTCAGCGTTATTCATCCAACAGATTATGAGAATTTATCAATACTCTGTTCCGGCTCAATACCTCCTAATCCTGCCGAGCTGCTTGGTTCGGAATTAATGAGTGATTTTCTTAATGAGATAAGCACTAAATATGACTATATTATAATTGACACTCCCCCTATTAATGTTGTATCCGATGCACTTCCTCTTATCAGAGAGGCTGATGGTGTTGTGCTTGTGGTGCGTCAGAATCAAACTACGCATCCCGATTTGCAAAAGGCCTTATCTTCACTTGAATTTATTGATGCAAAGCTGCTGGGCTTTGTAGTTAACTTTGTTGAATCAAAGGCAGGTCGCAAATACTCCTACAAGGGATATGGTTACAGCAACTATGGCTATGGCTATGGTTATGGGTATGGGTACGGCTATGGAAGCTACGGAAATTACAACAGCAAACAAAACTATGGCATATTTAGCAGCCATAAAAACACATTCACCAGCGATAAAAGCGACCCAAGGAACTGAGGAAACTAAATGACTATCACAAATCTTGTTGAAACACATTGCCATATCCTGCCGGGTATAGATGACGGGGCACCTGATGTTGAAACCAGCGTTCAGATGATACGGCAGCTGAAAAATCAGGGTGCAAAGGCAATAATACTGACACCTCATTATTATTCAGATTCAATTTCATACAGTAATTTTATAAAAAAAAGAAATGCGGCATTTGCTCAACTGAGTGCAGCACTTGGTGATGATGACCCAAAGCTAATACCTGCTGCAGAGGTTTACATTACGGATTATCTGTTTAATAATGAAAGCCTGAAAGAGCTTTGCATAGGCAATTCAGGTTATGCTTTAATTGAGCATTCCTTCTCCTGTAATTTTTCACAAAAGACATATGAAAGGCTTTTAAACCTTAATTATGAATTTGGTATCAAGCCCATACTTGCCCATATTGAAAGATATGAAGCTTTAATGAATGACGAGGATTTGCTTGATGAATATATAAATGCAGGCTGCCTTGTACAGGTTAATATCAGTTCCTTTTCAGATGCATCAAGGGGAACACGCAAAAAACTGATTAAATATCTTGAAAACGGAAAAATCCATTTAATCGGTTCTGACTGTCACAATCTGTCATCCCGTTCTCCGAATTATGAGGACGGTATCAAGGTTATTCTGAAAAAATGCGGACCTCAGGCAATAGATATTTTGGAGCAAAATGCAAATCTGCTGATTAAATAATAAATACATAACACAACAAAAATCCATTGAGTATTAACTCAATGGATTTTTTATTGAACTATTTTTTCTTTGTTTTTTCCTCATATACAGGAATAACCTCATCAATACTGCCACTGGCAATAATCCTGCCTTTTTCAAGCAAGACAGCCTTGTTGCAAATGGATTTAACCTGTTCAATATTATGTGATACAAACAAAACAGTAACGCCGTCTTCAAACATTGACTTAACCTTGGCAAGGCTTTTTTTTCTGAACTTGGCATCGCCGACCGAAAGCACCTCATCGAGAATCAGCACATCAGGCGCAACTGCAGTTGCAATTGAAAAACCGAGTCTTGCCTTCATACCGCTTGAATAGTTTTTAATAGGCACGTCAATAAAATGACCAAGCTCTGAAAATTCAACAATTTCTTTATATTTTTTGTCAATATAATTTCTGTCATATCCAAGAATTGCACCATAAAGGTAAATATTTTCTTTACCCGAATAGTTAGGGTCAAAACCTGCCCCAAGTTCAAGAAGAGGGGCAATAACGCCACACTTTTCAACAGTGCCCTCTGTGGGCTTGTACACACCGACTATCGTCTTTAGCAATGTACTTTTGCCGGCACCATTTAATCCGAGTATCGCAAGATGATCGCCTTTTTTTACTTCAATATCAATATTCTGCAAAGCATAGAATTTTTTAAATTCCAGCTTACGGGTTATAAATTTAATAACATATTCTTTAAGATTATCAACCTTTTCTTTATTCAGATTAAAGGTCATACTTACATTTTTTAGTGAAATTGCTACATCCTTATCCATATTTTCACCCTTTGATTTTACTCTTATTTATCCAAGCCAGTGTTGACACTGCAAGTGAAATGACTATAAACAGCAGACCGGTAACGACAACTGTTAAAATGCAAGTGTAAAAATAATGCATAAAGCTGTCAGACAAATAGACCGGATATATATCGAATTTTTTTAGATTGGAAATAATCAAAACAATACCTGCAAGAAATATTTCAAAAAAGCCTGCTGTCAGAAAGCTGATACTCACAGCACTGACCGAACGATATCTTCTGTCCTTTTCTCCAAGGAAAATCAATATCAGCCCGATTGCAACCAAGAAAAACAGACTTCCGCCAAGCACACCATAAGAAGCAGGAATTCCAACATTCAGCAGTGTTTCAAGTCGGCTGATTCCGGGTATATTAATCTCATTTATAAAATAATCGGAAATGTCTGATCCTAAATTATCAACCGCTTTGGTATCGTCAGTCTGATTTGTAAGTTTAATCTGCTCTTTAATATCAAGCTTCAGATTATCACAAATGGATGAAATTGATTTGATATACATATTTTCATCAAATCCAACCCTTTGAGTAATATAATAGCCTGTATAACCTTCAACAACAGACTTAACGGCATCAATACTAACAATATTATCAACATTTTCACTGTCAAGACCATTGCGCAGATATACATCATCAACAAAGCTGATTACATTTTCTCTTACACCGGATATATAAGAATAATCAGTAAAGCATTTTTCAATTTTAGTACTGTTCAAAAAATTAGTACTAAAGCAAAAAGCAACACCCACAACAGAAATACTGATTGCCAATAAAAAGGAAAGTATTGTTCTTAAAAAAAGTATAAGCTTTGATTCAGAATACGAAGATGTCAAATCAATGCACCTCCCCATCTGCCTTATCAGCAAAAACCATAAGTTTTTCACCGCTGTGCTGTGAAAAGTCGGAGCATATTCCGCAAAGCACTAAAGCACTGTCACGATCTTTCAGGCTGCTTTCTGTTTTTTCAGAATACTGCACATCGGTTATTCTGTATCTGAACTTACCATATGGTGTGGTAATATCCAGTTCATTCCCCTCCTCAGCATATTCAAGAGAAGAAAAACTGCCTTCCATATATCCTGTAATTACAGTCATACCATCACCGCCTATAAGCCCGCTCCTTTTATCAAAGCCGACACCCTTAGCCATTGACATTCTGTTTGCCCCACAGTAAATACTGCTGTTCAGACCAAAGCTGTCACCGGTTATAACTCCGATTTTTGCACCATAATCATACTCTATCAAATCACTTTTTTCATCAACTGAAAGATTATAAGTGCTGTCGTCAAGCACAATATCACGTGACTCCATAGGCACATAAGACTCGACCTTATGAACAAGCTCTGTAACAGGCTTAATCAGTACAAATACAGCCGCAACAGTAACCGCAAGCATTATTATCAAATATGAAACAGTTTTTATGGCATATTCATTAACTGCTATTCTGCGACGTTTTTTATCACTGCTGTTCATTATTAATCCTCAAAAACAGCACCCTTGGCACCGCTTGTAACGTGCTGTGCATATCTCTTTAAATAGCCTGTAAGCTCCTGAACAGGAGGCGTCCATTTTGACCTTCTCTCTGCAAGCACCTCATCGCTCACATTAACTCTGAGCACTCTTGCCGGAATATCAATTTCAATTTCGTCACCATCTTCAACAAGCGCAATTGTTCCGCCCATTGCAGCCTCCGGGCTGACGTGACCGATTGAAGCCCCGCGTGTTGCACCCGAAAAACGACCGTCTGTAAGAAGTGCAACAGATGAACCAAGACCCATACCGATAATAGCAGAGGTCGGTGAAAGCATTTCTCTCATACCGGGTCCACCCTTAGGTCCTTCATAACGGATAACAACAACATCACCTGCAACAACCTTGCCGCCGTTGATAGCCTCAATAGCCTCTTCCTCGCTGTTATAGCACTTTGCAGGACCCTTATGCTGCATCATTTCAGGCGCAACCGCACCCTTCTTAACAACTGCACCATCCTCAGCAAGATTGCCTTTAAGAACAGCAATACCGCCGTCAGCAGAGAAAGGATTGTCAAGCTTGCGGATAATATCACCGTCTGCATCCATAGCCTTTTCAATTCTGTCAGCAACAGTACCATTAACAGTAAGTGCATCAGTATTAATCATACCGCCCTTTGCAAGCTCTTTCATAACGGACTGAATGCCGCCCACATCATTAAGGTCTGTAATAAATACAGAGGATGCTGGGTTAAGCTTACAAATCTGCGGAGTTTTTCTGCCGTATGCATCAAGGTCATCAAGGTCAATATCGTGACCTGCTGCGTGTGCAACAGCAGTTAAATGTAAAATTGTATTTGTCGAGCAGCCGATTGCCATATCCGTTCTCATAGCATTTTCGATTGCTTCTTTCGTTATAATATCACTTGGCTTAATGTCCTCTTTGAGGAGGTCCATAACCCTTTCACCTGCCATCTTGGCAAGTCTTAACCTTGCACTCATAACTGCAGGAATTGTGCCTGAGCCGGGCAGGGACATACCAATCGTTTCAGTTAAACAGTTCATAGAGTTGGCAGTATACATACCTGAGCAGGAACCGCAGGTCGGACATGCTGTGAAAGCACATGACTCAAGGTTTTCAAGACTCATTTTTCCAACAGAATTTGCACCTACATACTCAAACTGTTCTGAAAGACCGATACGGTTTTCAGTTTCAGTGCTCTTACCGGGAAGCATAGGACCGCCGCTGATGAAAATACAAGGCAGATTCAATCTGCAAGCTGCAAGAAGCATACCGGGAACAATTTTGTCACAGTTCGGAATAAATACAATTGCATCAAGCGGATGAGCTGTAAGCATAACCTCAATACTGTCAGCAATAAGCTCTCTTGAGCAAAGTGAATATTTCATACCTCTGTGGTTCATTGCAATACCGTCGCAAACACCGATTGTATTGAACTCAAACGGAACACCGCCTGCGTTGCGGATACCTGCCTTAACCTGCTCTGCAATCTTGTCAAGATGCATATGACCCGGAATATAGTCGCTCTTTGAATTAACAACGGCTACAAAAGGTCTTTTCATTTCGAGTTCATCAATACCGAGAGCTCGCAAGAGAGAACGGTGAGGAGCCCTTGACGGACCCTCTTTAATTAAATCTGATCTCATTATATCTTATCTCCTGAAAGTTATTTTTTTATTCCGACAGTTTCACTGACAAGCTGTATCATCAAAAACTATCTTTTGATATCGTATCACAAAAGCAGCTTAAAATCAAGCAAATTGAATAAAAAGTGACCTCTTTGACGGAGTTGCTGCCTAAATTATTATAAGATTTCTTTTTTAAGAAAATCTTTATTTTTTATTTATCTATATTTCACTTCACGACAGTATAATTTTAACAGGAAACAAGAAGGAGCTGACAGGTATGCATACAAAAAACAAACCGCCGCTAAAAATCATTTGCGTTCTTTTTTCCTTCCTCCTGATATTCAGCAGCATCATAACCGCTGCCTTGTCCGGAATGATGAAGGATATAAAAACAGACTTAAAAAAAGCATATGCATTGGTTACGGAAGAGGAAAACAGCATACAGATTGCCTGCGTCGGCAACAGCAATCTGTACTCCGGCTTTTCACCCTACGATTTATGGAATGAATACGGATACACAAGCACAATCTGTGCAAGCGCACGTCAGACAATTGAGGAATCCGTAAATTTAATGCAGAAGCTTTTCAGCAAGCAAAAGCCGGGGCTTGTTGTTATAGACAGTGATATGCTCTTTGACCACAACCCACGCACCGGGAATTGCTGCAAAAAATCCTACAGAATACAGGATTTTCTTTTACGGGCAAGACCCGCCTTTCTGAAGCAGGATATCGCAAGCATTTATTCTATATTAAAAAGCAGCAATTTCAACACACACGGCTACAAATACAGCAGCAAAATATGCAAAATAAAATACGCAGATTATATGCACAAAACAGACACAGCCGAGGAAATTGCACAGGTCAATAAAAATCAGATGGATAGGTTGCTAAAGCTGTGCCGTGATAACAGCACCGAAATTCTGATGATTGCCATTCCGTCAATATCCTCCTGGAATTACGAAAGGCACAATGCTGTTGCCGCTTTTACAGACAGCAGAGGGATTAAGTTTATCGACCTGAATCTTTTGTATCGGGAAATCGGTCTTGATGCGGCACAGTGCTTTCGTGACAAGGGCAGTCATATGAACTATAACGGAGCAAAGGCTATAACAGATTATATCGGAAATTACATAAAAAACAGTTATTCCATTGAGAATCTGAAAAGCAATCATAAATACGCTTATTGGAATGACAATTATCAGCGTTTTACGGCATACAAAGCAAGACTTGAAGCATAAAAACTGAAAAATATCAAAACACAGAACTCTCTATAATGAAAAATCCTTTCCTCAATTTTAGGAAAGGATTTTTCATTATGATATCAATACTTTAATTATCCGTTACCTGTGTATCCTTGTATTCTTTTATCAGATAAACAGGTCTGTTTTTCACTTGAATATACATCTTTGATAAATACTCGCCGATTAATCCGATGCTGATTAATTGAACACCGCCTAAAAACAGTACTAAAACCACTATCGTTGTATATCCGGGCACATCAATTCCCGACACCAGCTTTTTTATGATAACAAATATCATATAAATGATTGCCATTGTAGAAAACAATGAACCTGAAAATGTTGATACTTTCAACGGAGCAGTTGAAAAAGCGATAATGCCTTCAATCGCATATTTTAACAGGCTTTTAAAATTCCACTTGGATTTACCGTTTTCTCTGTCAGCGGCTTCATAGGGAATATACTCCGTATTAAATCCAACCCAAGCAAACAAACCTTTTGAAAACCTGTGGTATTCTGTCATTTTCAATACGGCGTCAACCATATTTCTCTTCATCAGGCGAAAATCACTTGCACCGTTCACAAAATCAATCTCCGTCATTTTATTGATTATTTTGTAAAATAAGGATTTGAATTTAGAAAGCACTTTTCCTTCTTTTCGTTTTTCCTGATACGCTGCCACACAATCAATATGCGGATTATTTTCCATAACATCCAGCATCTGCAAAACAACTTCGGGCTTTTGCTGCAAATCAGCATCAATAATACAAACCTTATCCCCTTTTGCTTTTGTCAAGCCTGCATACATAGCTGCTTCTTTTCCGAAATTCCTGCTGAAGGATAGGATTTGAATGTTATGATTTTGTTTATGCTCTTCAAATATTGTTTTTAAACAAGTATAGGTTTTATCCTTGCTGCCGTCATCTATAAAGACAAATTCATAATCTTCGATTTTTCCGTCGAAAGCCTTATTTACCTCATCAAAAAACAATTCAATATTCTCTTCTTCATTGTAGCAAGGAACAACCAAACTCAAAGTCAAATTATTCTCATTCATTTTCAGCACCCGCCTGTTCTGTCAGCAAATAAAGTTTTCCGAACTCCAGATCTTCAATATATTGACAGTCCTTAAACTTGTCCGTATTTTCAAATAACTCTGTAAAAATTTCATCCGGTTCGTATCCGTTTGCCCAGAATTTGTCTGTTGCCAAATAAACAGCAACACCCTTTGAAGAATCCACACCTGATAAAATACTGTCAATATCCTGCACACTGTCAGCCGTTGTTAAATATATTTTTTCAAAATTATTAAATCTTACGACATTCGCAGTAGGTATCATTTGGTGTGCTTTTCCGTCTTCCTTTGATGTAGCATTGATTACGATGCAGTTTTTGGCATTTGAATTAATAATTGCTTCAACCTCTGTTTTCTCCGATGGATACATATACCGACAGCTTGGATGAACGGCATAAATCCCGGCATTCACCAGTATCATTAAGCTTAAAACAACCAAAGCAAACTTTTTATGATCCATATTCTCAATGATTTTATAAATGAATGAAACAAACAATACCGCTAAAACAGGATACAAATTATAAATATATCTTTCCGAAGCGTAAGCTCCTGAAATATGCAGAGATGCAACTACGGTAACCATTATGATAACAATCAGGGAAATTACGATTTTAAAATCATTATCCGGTATCATTTTTTTATGCTTGAGCTTCGTTTTAACCAGCATTGCAGTCACGAATGAAAAAGCAAGCACACAGAATACCGCAAATACATACTTATTGTTAAAAAATGATGCTGAAAGCCATGAAATAAAATTCATGATTTTCTTTGGAAGCGTTGAGAAATCAAATATGGAACGTGATACTTCGTTACCGACATTATTTGTATTTGAGCCTGTTGCCTGCTCAATTGCACACGGATAGATTACCAACAGCAGCACTACTGATAAGGCTACTGTTGAGCCAAACAGCAGTCCTTCCTTAAAATTCTTTTTAAAGAATTTATATAAACAGTAAGATAGTGTTACAAAAAAGGCAAATAAAATAAAGTAATAATGTGTAAACACACCTAACAAAGAAAATGTAAAAAGGAAAAAGCAACGCTTTAAATTAAAACCTTTTTTCAGACTTCGTACCGTCATATATAAAAAGCCTATTGAGCACACTGCCAGCAGCATATACATTCTTATAAACAAAACCGTATTGATACAAGCTAAGGAAATGCCCCATAATAGTACAGGTAATACCGCTGCCGTTTTATTATTGATAAATTCTTTTGACAAAAGATATATTAAAATATCAGCAATCAGCATCAAAAACATATTTAATGCGATTCCGAACCAAATTGTGTATTGATCCGTGAATACGGAGCATACAGTGTGTAATAATGCATAAAACAGCGGCGGATGGCAATCGAAAGAGTTGTTGTAGTAAACCTTATCATACGAAAACGCTTCACCCTTTTGAACGGTAATCGTTTCCATTAAAGCATTTCCGTCAATCCATTGATTCCAATAAGAATCTATTGTGCTGATTTTACTTCCGTCGTAACTGTTTGCCAACAAATACGAATACATTTCATCTATGTGAGTACCCTTGATTTCAGCTCTTTGTGCTCCAAGATATGACACCAGACCAATTTGACAAATCATTATAAGTACCAATATTATAACCGGTAGCTTAGCCTTGAACTTTTTCATAAACATTCCTTTTCATCAATTTATAATCAACCGGAATAAATTTGTTATTTCGGTTGATTATAGGTACAAAACCTTTGATTTACAGATTTTTTCATCCCAGAGGCTTCATTGTCGGGAACAGTAGTACATCACGGATTGAGTAGCTGTTTGTAAGAAGCATAACCAGTCTGTCGATACCGATACCAAGACCGCCTGTAGGAGGCATACCATACTCAAGCGCAGTAACGAAATCCTGGTCAATCATATTCGCCTCATCGTCACCTGCTTCACGCAGCTTCATCTGTGCCTCAAAGCGTGACATCTGGTCAATCGGGTCATTAAGCTCAGAATATGCGTTACCATATTCACCGCCGAGAATAAACAGCTCAAAACGCTCTGTAAGAACAGGACAGTCAGGTTTTCTCTTGGTAAGCGGAGAAATCTCAACAGGATAATCCATAATGAATGTCGGCTGAATAAGATTTGCCTCAACAAATTCTTCAAAGAAGGAATTGAGAATATCACCCCAGGTTGCCTTGCCGTTTTCGATTTCAATACCCTTTTCTTTGGCAATTTCAATTGCCTTTTCATCATTGCTCATAAAGTCAGCAAAGTTAACACCGCTGAACTTTTCGACTGCCTCAACCATTGTCATTCTTGCGAATGGAGTTTCAAGATCAATTTCAGTACCGTTGAAAACGATGTGAAGGCTGTCACAAACCTCATTAGCAGCGTTGCGGATTATGTTTTCCGCAATATCCATCATTCCGTGGTAATCGGTAAATGCCTGATAAAGCTCAATACAGGTGAACTCAGGGTTATGTCTTACATCCATACCTTCGTTTCTGAAATTTCTGCCGATTTCATACACTCTCTCCATACCGCCGACAATCAGACGCTTCAGGTAAAGCTCTGTTGCGATACGAAGGTACATATCCATATCAAGTGTGTTATGATGTGTGATAAACGGTCTTGCAGCAGCACCGCCTGCGATTACATTGAGCATTGGTGTTTCAACCTCAATAAAGCCGAGATTGTCAAGATATGCTCTGATTGATGAAATGATTTTTGAACGCTTGATGAAGGTATCCTTAACATCAGGATTCATAATCATATCAAGATAACGCTTTCTGTAGCGTGTATCCGTATCTGTTAAACCATGGAATTTTTCAGGCAGCGGAAGAAGTGACTTTGAAATAAGTCTGATTTCCTGTGCATGAACGGAAATTTCACCTGTTCTTGTTTTGAAAACGAAACCCTTGACCTCAACAATATCACCGAGATCCCAGGTTTTAAACTCTTTAAACTTATCCTCACCGATATCATTCATTCTTACATAAGTCTGAATACGGCCGTTTCTGTCCTGAACATCAATGAAGTTAGCCTTACCCATATCACGCCATGTCATAATACGGCCTGCAATTGTAACTTCCTTTTCCTCAAGTGCTTCAAAGTCTGCCTTGATTTCATCGCTATGATGAGTCTGGGTCGCCAGTGTGATTTCAAACGGGTCATTGCCTGCAGCCTGCATAGCCTTAAGCTTGTCTATTCTGATTTGCTTCTGCTCATTTTCACTGAGAACAACCTCTGCCATAGCCATAGGAGCAGCATTTGCGTTGTTGCCGATTTTTTCAATAATATCCAGCACATCAGCCTCGCTGTCGGCACTGCCGCTAAGAGCAACATCACCTGTTTGGAGAAACAGAGTGTATTTAACCTTTTCGCCGTCTGCCTCAACCAGATATTTAGGATTTGTTTTTTCTTCATCCTTTGCAAGGGTGTTCTGTATTTTCATTCTGCTGTTTTTCTTAACAGCCTTAACACCCCTTTTGCAGGCATCCTCTTTTTCAAAAACAGGACTTTTGCCGACACAATTATCATCGATTAAAAATTCAAAACTGAAAGTACTATCACCGGCCTTGGTGATTTCAAACCTTCCTGCCATATCAGTTACCTCTTTTAATTTTATATTATTCTACAGACTTAATTTCAAGTTCAAGATTGCCGATAGGTGCTTCAACAACAACAGTTTCACCCTTCTTTGCACCCATTAATGCTTTGCCCACAGGACTTTCATCACTGATTTTACCGTCAGCAGGATTTGACTGTGCAAAGCCTACGATTTCATAGGTTGACTCAACCTTATCATTCTTTCTGATAACAGTAACCTTTGAGCCCATGCTTACTGTATCTGAGCTTACTGAGTCAATGATAACGGCATTATCAAGCTGATATTCAAGCTCACTGATACGAGCCTCGATCTTAGCCTGCTCTGATTTTGCCTCATCATATTCACTGTTTTCCGAAAGGTCACCGTATGAACGGGCAACCTTAAGTTTTTCTGCTATGTCAATTCTGCCTTCGGTTTTTAAAAAGTCAAGTTCTTTTTCAAGCTCTGCTTTGCCTTCTGCAGTCATTTTGAATTGTTTTGTTGCCATAATAAAAATCTCCTTATCGCATTTTCTAATCATTTTATTATATATTATAATTATTATAGTGTCAAGATTATATAAAAAATTCACAAATATGCATAGCTTTAATGCAAAAAGAAATGCTGAATGTTAATAGCAACAAAAAAGTAATCGGCTATGAACCGATTACTTTTTTTGTTGTTGAAATAATTCAATTCTGTCTGTCAAATCATCCATAAATTCTTCATCATTTACAATAGGAATAATATATCTCTTATTTGACCAAAAAATTTTTTTATTTGTAGTTATAGTGACCTCGTGATCCCTGTCATAAAAACACAATAGATAATATTCATTCCAACATCTGTTTCTCAAAATATAATCGGTCCACGTCGGCTCACAGGATAATATCTCACTGTATAAAACCACTTGATGTCTATGTATTCCGCCAAGATCATCAAAATAACTTCTTTTTAAATACAGATAGCTGTCTGTAAGAATCACCTGCGGCTTTCTGAATATAACCATAATTAAATCCACTATATTAAATATAATTAATACCGCAAACGAAACCATAAAAATACATTTTGTTACGTAGGTGTCGGCTGTAATTGAAATCAAAACATTTATGAACATAATCAAAAGAGCTACGGCTATATTAAAAAGGAATAAGTAGAAAGCCTCCATAATCAGATGAAAAACAGTTGAAAATACTCTTGTGGGCATATTGCCATGTGCAATCTCATATTCTTTTTGCTCCATAAAACACCACCGCATAAGTAAAACCTGCATATAAATTCCATATGCAAGTTTTACTTATACAATATCATATTTCAGATTATAAGTCAAAAAAATTTAGTAACCTTTAATTCTTTTAAGTGCATTCTTTTCAAGTCTGCTGACCTGAGCCTGGGATATACCAACCTCTTTGGCAACCTCCATCTGGGTTTTGCCCTGCATAAAGCGAAGATACATAATATTACGCTCTCTGTCATCAAGGCGCTTGATTTCATCCTTAATCATAATTTCATCTATCCAGTCGGTATCCGAATTACTGTCACCAACCTGGTCCATCACATAGATTGTATCGCCGCCGTCATTATATACCGGCTCATAGAGGGAAACGGGGTCAACAATTGCTTCAAGTGCAAGAACCACGTCTGACTTTTTCATACCAAGCTCTTTTGCAATTTCTTCAACCGTAGGCTCTTTCTGATTTTCATTAATCAGGCGCTCCTTCACCTGCATTGCTTTATAGGCTGTATCACGCATTGACCTTGAAACACGTACCGCATTGTCATCACGCAGATAGCGTCTGATTTCACCAATACACATAGGCACGGCATAGGTACTGAATCGAACATCCAAATCAAGATTAAAATTGTCAATTGCTTTTATCAAGCCGATTACACCCACCTGAAAGAGATCATCCATATTCTCTCCCCTGTTGGAAAACCTCTGAATAACAGAAAGAACAAGCCTTAAATTACCCTTAATCAGCTCATCACGAGCCTGCTTATCACCGCTGTGTGCCTTTCTCAGCAGCTCAATTTTTTCACTTTCCTTAAGCACCTTCAAATCATTTGTATTAATTCCGCAGATTTCAACCTTATTAAATTGCACATTATCATTCCTTAAATTTTTATGTACCAAAACAAATGATAATGCTAAAGCACCGCTGTTCTTATTATTGACAGCGGTGCTTTATTTTATAACCTCAACAGGAATATATATTTCAATAAATCTTTTTTCATCCTCATCATTAAAGGAATAATTAACAATCAAATCGGAAACTGATTTAAGACGATAGTTTGTGCTTGGCAGCCATTCACAATAAATCTGTTTGCATATTTTCCTGTATGCTGCTGCCGAATTCTGACCTGAGTCGGTTTTAAAAACAGCATATGTGGATTTAGGCAGCTCTTCAATTGAATATTCAAGCATATTTCCGCCCTCATCTAATTCATACACTGTCAGTCGTGAATAGGACTTCAGCTTGGCTCCTTTCTTTTTTGCCGCAGATGGAGTTATACCGTGAAATTTTGTAAACGCCCTTGCAAAACCCTCCTGACTTTCATAACCGTACTTAATCGCAACATCAATTATTCTTGCCTGAGGATTTTTCAATTCAGCAGCTGCAAGGGTCATTTTTCGTGCCCTGATATATTCACCAAGGGTACAGCCTGCAAAAACCGAAAACATTCGCTGAAAGTGATAGCTTGAACAAAATGCCGCAGAAGCTATGTCATCATAATCAAGCTTGTCAGTAATATGGGTTTCAATATATTCGATTGCCTGCTCTGTACTTGTAAGCCAGTTCAAGAGTACCACCCCCCTTCGGTCAATTATAACATAAATTTCATAAATATGTTTGACTTTTTGTGCTTTTTGCTTAATTTCGTTTGACTTTTCTTTTAAGAGCATTTATACTGATGTTATAAAAATAAATTACAAGGAGTATTATCAATGAGACAATCATTTAAGGCGATAGTCTGTTTCACCCTCACACTTGTTATGATTTTATCAAGTACAAGTGCCGCATTTGCAAAGGATGATGTTACACCGGTAGTCATAATACATGGCATTGGCGGAACACAGCTTTATAAAGATATCGGAACAGAAAATGAAACCACTACAGCCGCATTTGACATTTCATCTATTCTCAGCACCTACAACAGCCTGCTGAAAAAAGTTATGGCAAGTGTCACAGGTGAAACAATTGACGCATCTGCTTTGATTGATGAAATAGCGGATGTTATGAATGATTTTGCCGACATTGCCTGTGACAAGAACGGCAATCCTGCCTATAATGTAGGGATAAAGGATTACTGGACTGACAGCCTTGCAAACCATAAAGACTATATTGACGGCAGAGGCTCTGCCGAACCGGGTATTGCGAAGCAGGTCTGCGATATAATCGGTCCTGAAAATGTTTATCTGTTCAGATATGACTGGCGTCTTGATGGCTGTGAAAACGCAGAAATATTAAACAGTCTTATTGATAAAATCAAGGAAGATACAGGAAAAAGCAAGGTAACTATTGTAAGCTGTTCGGAAGGCACCGTTGTTGCGTCTGCTTATATTGACCGGTATATGAATAAAAACGATATTGCAAAAACTGTTTTTATTAACGGTGCATTTAACGGCGTTTCTATCTGCAATCTCTTTGCAAAGGATGTTTATATTGACAAGGATGTCTTGCTCAACTATTTCTGGAATCTGCTGCATGAGCTTAATAATCCAAGCTTTGATTTAAAACAGCTTGCTTTCCTGTCAACAACACTTGATGATGCAGTCGGTAACCTCTGCAATCTGCTCAACGAAGTAAAAAATACGCCTGAACTTTTTAACAGACTTTATAACGATGTACTCTACCCTATTTTCGGATGTATTCCAATTTACTGGGAATTTGTTCCTTACGAATATTTCGATAAGGCTGTCTATGAGATGAGTTCAATCGGATTCCTTGACAAGAGTGGTGCGCTTTACAGTAAGCTGCAGAAATATCATCAGGTACAGGGCAGACTTGAAAGCAACCTAAAAACACTCAAGTCAAAGGGTGTTGAGGTCGCTGTTGTTGCAAATTACGGCATTCCTACCGTTCCGATGACTTCACTGCACAAGGCACAGGCAGATGTTCTGATTGAAACAAAATATGCATCAGTCGGTGCAACAGTTGCTGACTATGGCGAAACACTAAACAAAACAGGAAAATATATTTCTGACGATAAAATTATTGATGCATCCACCTGTGCACTGCCTGACAGCACATGGTTTGTTAAGGGTATCCAGCATATGGATTTCTGGTATAACAGCGAGGCTTGTCAATTCCTTGCCGCACTGATTACAACCAACACCTCACTTGATATAGGCAATATTCAGAAGGAAACAGGTGTAGGTCAGTTTATAGGTACAGACAAGCAGCAGAAAATAGTTAACGTAACAAAAAGCGGTTCAACCGCAGGACTGCTTGACAACGGCAATATATCTACTACCGAAAAGGCTGAGAAAAAATCTCCGCCGACAGGCAGCAGTGATATTTTAATTGCAGGCTTTGTATCATTTACAGTCGCACTTACAGCAATGATATCCATACTCTATTTCAAAAGAAAAAGAACTTAATAAAAAAAGCAACACACCTTGGAGTTTACCAAGGTGTGTTTTTGCTTACAATGCTTTAATTATGTTTTCCATTTCGTCCATATGCTTTTCCATATCGGCAACAAGAGCAAGCTGATCCTTTGCACGAACAAGGTTATGCTCCGGATAGGCAGTTCTGAAATATGTATCTCCATTAAGATAATCTGTTAAAAATCTCATTCCGCATTCAAGAGTCATAAGCTTTGCAGAAAAAGCAAGATTGTCTTTTTCTGCCTGGTTAAAGCTTTCGCCTGCTTCATTTAAAAAGCCCTGAGCATAAGCTTTAAAATAATCAAGATTGATTGCAACCTTAGATGTATCCTTTTCATCCTCGGCACAGGTATTTGCACCAAAGCGGATAGAGTCACCGAAATCATACAGTGCAAGACCGGGCATTACTGTATCAAGGTCAATAACACAGATAGCCTCGTCACTGTCATTGTCAAACAATACATTATTGAGCTTTGTATCATTATGGGTTACACGAATCGGAATTTCACCCTTAGCAATCAAATCGGTAAGACGGCAGCAGTCATTTTTTCTGTTCATAACAAATTCAATCTCGTTCTGACACTTTTCTGCTCTGCCTGATTTATCGGCTTTGACTGCGGGCAAAAACTCATTCTCAAATCTCCATATTGTATTATGAAAATCAGGGATTGTTTCTTTGAGCGTAGTTGCAGGGAAATCACTCAAATATTTTTGAAATCTGCCAAAAGCAAGACCGCTTTTTTTGAATATTTCTGCTGAAGAAACACTGTCACAGCACTTGCTGTTATCAACAAACTTGTAGGCCCTGTAACAACTGCCATTCTCTGCCCTGTAATATAAGTCACCATCTGTTGTTTTCAAAAAATTCAATGTTTCCCTGTCGGGATTGCCGCCATTCGCTTTGATTTTATCACGCAAAAACGATGTAACAGCAAATACATTTCCCATTAAATCATCAATATTTTTAAACACATTGGTATTAACCTGCTGAACAACATAACTGATAATATTATTATCAGCCTCATATTTAGCAAGGTATGTTGTATTGATATGACCTGAACCGAATTTTTCAATCTCAAGGAGCTTGCCTTTAAAATCAAAGCAGCCCAAAACTTCTTTAATATCCAAAGTAGTATCCTCCTAAACAATATGGATTATATTAACATAATTCAACAAATAATGCAACAGTAAAAATCCTCACAGTGACTTATCCACTATGAGGATTTAAAACACTTACTCACTTCTGAGTGCATCAATCGGGCTCATCTGTGCCGCCTTACGTGCGGGATAAATACCAAAGAACAATCCTACACCGCTTGAGAACAATAATGATACAACGATTAACCACCAAGTGATATTCGGTTGAATATCAATGATTGAACAAGCAGCAAATGCACCTGCTATACCTATGGTCAAGCCGATGATACCGCCAATTAAACAAAGAATTATTGACTCTGTCAAAAACTGAAGTGTTATAACCTTTGTTTTTGCCCCGAGTGATTTTCTTATGCCGATTTCCCTCGTTCGCTCTGTAACCGATACAAGCATAATATTCATAACGCCTATACCGCCTACTATAAGCGAAATTGCACCGACACAGGCAATAAATGCAGTAAGCACCGACATAATTATATCAACAATATTAACATACGTTGCCATATTCTGTGCAGTATACATACTGTTGGAATAATTTCCATGTGCTGATTTTAAATAGTTAACTGCAGCATTACCTACAGCATCATAATCAGCACCCTCATGAGCAATTACAAACACACTGCTAAGCTGCGCATCTGCACCTGTTATCTGAGTCAGTGTAGTACACGGCATAAACAGAGCAATCACAAGCTTGTCGGAACCATTTGTAAACATACTCGCCATATTGCTGCTGCCGCCCAAAGAGTTGGTCAGTGCATCAATATTTGCAACACCGCACACTCTGACCTGCATTGATTTACCGCTTGATGAAACGGTTATATATTCATTTGTAACATCCTGATAGCCAAATGCCATTTCTGCTGAATTTGTACCGATTACAGCAACAGGAGCATTGGCATCATACTCTTCATCTGTAAAAAACCGCCCGTATTCACAGGTATTCGTCAATGCAAACTGGACATCGCTGTTAACACCAACAAGCATGGCTGTTGCCTCAGTAGCATTTTTATTAATAGTAGCTCTGCCGAATCCCATCAGCATAGGTGAGCATCGCTCTACGCCGTTAACCTTCGTCTTAATATTCTGAACATCATCGAGAGTAATGAAATCATTATCCGTGGCACTTGTGGCATCAACACTGATAAGCACCGCATTTGAACCCATATCCTCAATTAATCCGACAATATAATCCCTTACACCTGTACCTGCACCTATAATCATAATTACAGAGCTTATACCGATGATAATACCCAGCATTGTAAGGAGGCTGCGCATCAGGTTAGACTTAATACATTTAACCGCGATTTTCAGACTTTCACTAATATTCACTCTGAAATCTCCTTACCTAATTTACTTAGTAACAACCTTTACTTTAAAGGTATCATCCTCATAATCACTTGCAGGAGCTGATACAATCTGGTCACCTACATTAAGACCTGATTTTACCTGATAAGAGGTTACTGAAGAAGCACCAATATCAATCGGAGTTTTTGTAACCTCACCCTCTTCAGCATTGTAGAGGTATACAAAAGCACCTTCCTTTTCAAGCTTAATTGAGCCAATCGGAACTGCGGTTACACCAAGATATTCGCCTGTCTGAATTTCAACATTCGCATCAAATCCGGCAGTTATATTCTCATCTGTTTCCGGAATAGATATGATACATTCAACACCTGCACCACTGTCAGTAAGACTGGAAAGACCGCTGATACCTGCCATTGAGCCAACACTGTCAAGAATACTGCCGCTTGAACCGCCTGTTGCAGTAGGTGCAATAGAAGTTACCTCACCCTTATAAGTACCGAAAGCGGTTGTAACGGTAGCTTCCATACCAAGCTTAACTTTGTGTAAATCATATTCACCAAGGCTTAATTTAACAGCCATTGAATCCAAATTTTCCAATGTAATGCCTGAACTGAGCATAGTAGTCTGCACATCAGGTGTAACATCCACTGCTGTGATGGTGCCGTCAAATGCAGCAACCCATCCTGCTGATAAATCCTGCTTCTGCTCCTTCAGAATATCAAGTGCCTGCTTTGTCGCATTTACTGCTTTTTTCTGAGCATTAACTAATGTGCCGTCAGCCTGAACATCAAACAGTGCCTTCTGTCCCTCAAGTGAAAGCAACTGAATCTGTGCTGCTGTAAGCTGTGCATTTTCAGAATTTGCAACAACTTTCACAAACTCCTCAATATCAATTGCTTCAACTATCTGTTTTGCAACATCCTCAGCAATACCACTTTCAATAAGCTTCTCAATAATCCTATCTGCAATAGCCTCATTATCAAGACTGCCTGAAAGCTCAACGATAGTAGTTGCTATAATCTGTGTTGTTTGTGTCAGTGTCGCAATATCGTTTGTGAGCTTTGTAAGAGTCCGGTTTAACTCCTCAACAGCATCTGCAAGACTTCCGAGAGTAGGCTGTGATGATGTGGTCAACTCAATATCAGGAATTGACGGATCAAAATCGTCCGGCAATGTTGGTACTGCATTGGCACTAAAATCCGCATTCTCAGACACAGTTTTTGTTGTATTAGGTGCTTTTGCAGTTGTAGTTTTAGCAGTTTTGGTTATTTTAGCTGCTGTTGAAGGATATTTTCCCTTTTCCATTTCAGCAATAAGCTTTTGAAGCTCCGTGATTTTCGGAGCAAGTGCGTCAGACTTGCTCTTTGCAGTTTTCTGGGCATCTACAGCCGAGTTGTAAGCCTTTAATGATTCATTGTAGCTCGATTGCAGTGCATTTATCTGACCATCAAGATTGGACACATCAAAGGTTGCGAGAACATCACCTTTTTTTACATTGTCGCCAACCTTAACAAAAACCTCCTTGACGGTTGCAACAGTACCTACCTTATATTCCTTGGTAGTGCCTGCTGACACAGTACCTGTCAATGAAACAGTTTCAATTATGTCCTCGGCAGCGATAGTATGTAGAGAAACCTCTGTACCGCTTTTTGCTTTTGTTACAACAACGATTGATGTAACCGCAACCACAATTGCAAGTAATACACAAACAATTGCAATTACCTTCTTCTTACTTTTCTTTACAGTTGCCATAATATAACCTCTGTTCTAAATAATATTATACATTTAATTCATTTGTAGTATAATTCCATTTTGTATAATTGTCAACAACTTTTTGTAAATTTAAAAATTTGTTAATTATTTAAAGCCTTTAATGCCCTTTGTCCTATATCTTTTCTGTAATGTGCACCATCAAAACCAATCTTTTCCACTGCATTATATGATTTTTCAAGTGCTTCGCTCAAATCACTGCCGAGTGCTGTAACACCCAGAACTCTTCCGCCTGATGTAACGAGCATGCCGTCATGGATTGCCGTTCCTGCGTGATAAATCGTTACGCCCTCAAGCTGACCCTCGGAAAGACCGCTTATTTCAATACCCTTCGGATATGATTTCGGATAACCGCCTGATGCCATAATAACACAGGTACAGGCTTCGTCACTCCACTGAATATCAAGGTCAGCCAGTGTTTCATTGTTAATTGCTTCAAAAATATCCATAATATCTGTTTTAAGCCTTGGCAGAACAACCTGTGTTTCAGGATCACCGAAACGGCAGTTATACTCAATAACCTTTGGTCCTTTTGGTGTAATCATCAATCCGAAATACAGACAGCCTTTAAAAGTTCTTCCCTCTTTATTCATGGCCTCGATGGTAGGAATAAATATTTTTTCCATACATTCCTGTGCTATATCAGCAGTATAGTACGGGTTTGGTGAAACCGTGCCCATGCCGCCAGTATTAAGACCTTTGTCACCGTCAAGTGCTCTCTTGTGATCCATTGATGACACCATAGGCTTAACACATTTTCCGTCAGTGAATGCAAGAACAGAAACCTCAGGTCCTGTCAGAAATTCCTCAACAACAACATTGTTGCCTGATGCACCGAAAATCTTATCCTCCATAATTTCCTTAACACCTGCAACAGCTTCCTCAAGGCTTTCAGGTATAATAACGCCCTTGCCCAAAGCCAGACCATCAGCCTTGATAACAGTCGGAAATTCATTCTTCTCTTTAATATATTCAATAACATCCTCAGCCTTGTCAAAAACCTTATATTCGGCAGTAGGGATATTATACTTCAGCATAAGATCCTTTGAAAAAACCTTTGATCCCTCTATAATTGCAGCATCCGCTTTCGGACCAAAGGTAGGAAAGCCTGCTTCATTGAGAGCATCAACCATACCTGCAACAAGTGGGTCATCCGGTGCGACAACAACAAAATCCGCTTTGATTTCCTTAGCAAGATTAACAACACCGTCAATATCTGTGGCTGAAACATTATAGCAGTCAGCATCATATGATATTCCGCCGTTACCCGGACAGCATGCAATGCTGTCAACTCTGTCTGATTCCTTTATTTTTCTGATTAAGGCGTGCTCACGTCCGCCGCCTCCAACAACAAGTACCTTCATAACTTCCTCCGTATACAGCATTTTAGGGTGACGCAATGCCACCCTGATTTCTTATTTATTCTTATTTATAATTCTTGTATCCTCTTCGCCTGTTTCAAGATTGATAAAACGTGTAAAAAGTGATACCTTATTATCCTCATTAAGGTTTTCCCAAACCATATTTGTAAAGGTGTCAATATCGCCGTCAATTTCAACAGGTGTAGGCTCGCCCTCAAAGCTCGGAATAGGGTCACCATCACATTTATATGTATGAATAAAATGTCCAAGACCGGCCCGGGCCGGATATTCAAAGAAGAATCTTAAACACTGAGGCTTACCCATATTCGACTTAAGGATTGAAAGATTGTAGTCACCGTTCGGCTTAACAACACCTGAAATCCTCGGCGTATAATTAGGTGCATCAGGCTCGAATTCACGTGTAAGAAGAGCATGACGATAACAATGCCCCTCACGCATAAAATCATAGATTGTATCGGTCTGATCACCATTTGTTACGATTGTTTTGCCGTCAAGCTTAAGAACAGGATTATAGATAATTAAGCTTGGATCCTCCATCTTACTTTCATCAAAAGCCTTTGTACGGATACCGCCCCTGTCATTGACCTCAAAAATTCTGTTACGGCTGTTCACACTTCTGCCCATAATAAAATATGCTATAACAGCATTTTTGCCATCCTTTGATTTACCGATAACAATTCCTCTGCCGGGATATGTATTTGTATTAAGCTCTTCAGCCAGTGATTTAATCTCCATATTGTCACCTCAGATAATTTCTGTTTTATTGCCGACTATTTTAATTCTGCCCTCACAGAAAAGAGAAACTGCCTGCGGAAGTATTTTCCACTCACATTCCTCCATAACCCTTTTTTGCAGGGTCTGTGAGGTATCATCATTTTTAACATCAATTGCCTTCTGAATGATTATAGGACCAGCGTCGCAGTCCTCCGTTACGAAGTGAACAGTTGCACCCGTCAATTTAACACCGCTTGCAAGCACGGCATCGTGAACATGAAGTCCGTAAAATCCCTTGCCGCAGAAGGACGGAATCAGTGCAGGATGCACATTCATCATTTTATTCGGAAAGGCTTCCACAATCTGCTCATCAAGAATTGTCATAAAACCTGCATAAACCACGAGGTCTGCTTTTACGGCAAGCAATGCATCACGAATAGCAGCAGTATAAGCACCGCGGTCATCATATTCCTTGCGGTCAACAACCCTTGTTTCAATATTATTATTTCTTGCTCTTTCAAGAGCATAGGCATCGGGATTTGATGAAACAACACAGGTAATTTTTCCGTTTTTTATTTCACCGCGGTTTTGAGCATCAATAAGTGCCTGCAGATTTGTTCCGCCGCCGGAAACAAGAACAGCAATATTCATCATACCAGCTCTACACCCTTTTCACCTGATTTGATTTCACCGATAACGGCTGCCTCCTCGCCGTTAGCTTTAAGGATACGAACTGCCTCGTCTGCCTTATCCGCATCAACTGCAATAACCAGACCTGTACCCATATTGAAGGTATTATACATATCTCTTTCAGGGATATTGCCTGTTTTTTGAATCAAATCAAAAATTGGCTTTTTAAAGCACTTATCCTTTTCAATAACAGCAGTGAAACCGTCATTTAACATTCTCGGAACATTCTCATAGAAGCCGCCGCCTGTGATGTGTGAAATTGCGTTCACTCTTACACCATCCATCAGTGCAAGAAGAGGCTTAACATAAATTCTTGTAGGTGTAATAAGCTCTTCACCAAGGGTTGTACCAAGCTCATCATACTTAACAGCAATGGTCTGCTCGTTAATATCAAACACCTTTCTGATAAGAGAAAAGCCGTTTGAATGAATACCTGATGATGCAACACCGATAAGAGCATTGCCCTGGGCAAGATGCTCACCGGATACAAGCTTGTCCTTTTCGCCGATACCAACAGTAAAGCCTGCAAGGTCATATTCATGATCAGGCATCATACCCGGATGCTCAGCAGTTTCGCCGCCGACAAGTGCACAGCCTGACTGAACACAGCCCTCTGCAACACCGGCAACAATCTGAGCAATCTTTTCAGGATAATTTTTTCCGCAGGCAATATAATCAAGGAAGAATAACGGCTTTGCACCTGAGCAGGCAACATCGTTAACACACATTGCCACACAGTCAATACCAACTGTATCGTGCTTGTCCATAAGAAAAGCTAACTTGATTTTTGTACCTACGCCGTCCGTACCTGAAACAAGAACAGGATTTTTATACGCGCTGATTGGCAGCTCAAACATACCGCCGAAGCCGCCGATACCGCCAAGCACACCTGCAATATTGGTTCTTTTTACACTTTCTTTTATCAGTTCAACTGATTTATAGCCGGCAGTTACATCAACACCTGCTGCTGCATAGCTTTCGCTGAAACTTTTTTCCATAGTTAAATCTCCTTTAGCTTTTCCTGAAGAGCAGCATCCTTTTCACGAACCTGCTGTGCCATTTCATTTCTCATATTCTGCAGCTTAACCATCAGCTCACTGTCACCTACTGCAATAATTTCAGCAGCAAGGATAGCTGCATTTTTAGCAGCATTAACACCGACTGTTGCCACAGGAATTCCGGGCGGCATCATAACAGTTGCGAGCATAGCGTCCATACCGTCAAGAACCTTTGCCGAGCAAGGGATACCGATAACAGGAAGTGTTGTTGAAGCGGCCAGAACACCGCCGAGATGTGCAGCCATACCTGCTGCTGCAATGATTACACCGAAGCCGTTTTCAATAGCCTTTGAAGAGAACTCATTCGCCTCCTGCGGTGTACGGTGAGCAGACATTACTCTAACCTCTGTTTCAATACCTAATTCCTTTAATTGCTTAATTGCAGGGGTAACGATCGGCAAATCGCTGTCTGAGCCCATAATAATTGCAACCTTTTTCATAAATGCCTCCCTTATTTATATATAAAGATATTATAACAAATTATATTATATCTTAATAACAGTCAATTTGCAATCCATAAATCGACTAAAAAAATTTCCTATTTATAGATACTTTCGTCTAATTTACCATATGTAAAGTAGCTTTTTGCATAGCTCCAGTCATCAAAATTAATTGCTCCATCCTTGTTCACATCTATACTGTCATAACCACCTGAAGAATCATATTCGCCGTTCACACTGTTAATCAATGCAAAATCCTTGGCATTAACATAACCATCTTCATTAAAATCACAAAATACAATGCCTATATCGCCCAGATTTTCAGACTCACTGTTAATTGCAATTCTTCTGTTTGGTCCTGCATAGCTTTCAATTACAATAAAATCATAAGCATATTCGGCTGCAAAAAAGCCATCCTCATTGGTAACGGCAATAACCTCACCCTTATTGTTGTAAACATATATACCACTGATATTTGAATTTTCGAGCAAATCGCCTTCAGGATTTGCCATAACCTTAACATATCCGTAAACACTTCTGCCGAGCTGTTCCGTATAATCGCTTGTATAAGAGTCACCGCACAGCACACAGGTATGACGTGTAAAGCCGCCGTTTGTAATGGTAGGCTCAATAACTTCCGATTTATAGCTATGCTCAATATTTATTGTAAACGCAAGCTCTGTATCACCCACAATAATACTGTCGGAATTCTCGCCGCAGGTAACAGATGAATTAAGCTTATTCCTGTAGCTGATACCCATTCCGTTATACTCTGCACCATCCTCAAAAGGAAACGAATAAACAAATCCGTTTGCATATACAAAATCAATACTGCAGCCTTTGATAAGCCTTGCAACATCCAGCTTACCATCAGATAAACCGGAAGCCTTATAATTAAAGCTCCAGTCAATCTCTATCCTGTCAATACCTACGGGCAGCAGATTAATATTAAAATCACCCATCGTGCCAAGGCTTGAGATTGTGTAATAATATGTATTTCCGCCGATGAAATCACTGCTGATTTCACATTCACTGTCAGTCAACGGATTAAATGTCACCTGCTCTAATATTTTCCCGTTTGAATCGGTAAACACGCACTCAGCTTTGATACTGCCTGACAGACAAAAGCTGTAGCTTGCACTCTGATCAGGTGTAAAAATAAAAATCATTTTGTCATTCAGATTATCAGTGAAATATTTACGGTCTATATCGGCACCCTGATGTATAACCATTTCATCAAGTGTATTAATATTCATTAAATACTTTTTGGCATAGGTATATGCAGCAGAATCTGCATAGGCATTGACAGTGAAGTTTTCCTGAACAACATCACCGTCAGTAAAGCCAACAGAACAATTCATAAGCTTGGCATTAAACGGAACGGTCATTTCACTCAGCTCAGGGCACTTGAAAAAAGCCTTTTCATAAACAGTCACATTCATATACTGATTACCGAAGATAACACGATTAAGCACTTTACAGCTTGCGAAAGCGGATTTGCCGATGCTTGTAACAGTGGACGGAATCTCTATTTCTTCAAGACCGTAACACATATAAAAGGCATTGTTATTAATTCTGACTACATTGTTAAGATTAACGGTTCTTATCTGCGAACTATAGGCAAAGCAATAGCTGCCTATAGTTTTCAGAGTTGACGGCAAACGGATATCCTCCACAGTCATACCATGAAAAAAATAATTGCCAAGAGAGGTAATCCCCTCTTCAACAACAATATGCTCAATTGAGCCGTCATTTTTCCATTTATACCAAGGCTGCGAGTCAGACATATTCTGACTTTGTGAAAAGTTCGGTGCAGCACCCTCACCGCTTATGGTAAGCGTTTTGCTTGATGCGTCAAAAGAATAGTATGTTGTGCTGCTCAAAAGCTGCGTTTTTTCAACATCCGTTATCTGTGACGGAGCGGCAAAGGACGAAAAAGAAACGCAAATGCAAATCATAATAAACATAACCGTTCCGATAAAAATTGAAAACAGTTTTTTCACATTCACCCCTCCTGAAAGATATATATTTTAATTTTAACATAATAAAACAAAATGTACAATATAATTATAAAAAATGACACCCGAAGATTTGCATTCGGGTGCCGATATAAAATGTCATAGAATTATTTTAATTTTCAATCATTTTTTCATAATCGTTGCAATTATCACTCAGCTCCTCAATTGCCAATTGAATATTAGATATAATTACTTCACGGTCATCGTCATTTTCCATAAGCAGATTAATAAAAACATTTAAACGAAAAACCAATATTTTAATCATATCAAATTGCTCGATTGCATTTCGTCGAAAGGTTTTAAGCTTATTATATTTTTCATATTCCTCTTGGGTGATGATTACACTATTTTCTATTTCTGCATTTTCCATAATAATTCCTCCTTAATTTTATTCTTTGTTTGGCAACAAAGCCGATGTTTCATATATTATAGTAAAATTATTTACTAAAGTCAATAGTAAACTTATTTACTATTGTATAATAATAGCAACAAGGAGGTAATGAGATGACGTATATAGACAGAATAAAAAGCTTACGAGAAGACCACGATATAACACAAAAAGAAATTGCCAATTATTTAGGAACATCACAAACAATGTATGCACGATACGAACGAGGTGCGAATGAGCTGCCAATCAGGCATTTAATAAAGCTATGCGACTACTATGGTGTTTCTGCCGATTATATACTCTGCAGAAAAGATAATGAAGGTCATTACCGTTATTAATCACAACCTGCACCAATCAGAATATCCATATAAAAAACAACACCAAGAAGAATCAGACTTCTTGGTGTTCTCTTTATATAAATCCTCGGCGTTCTGCCTCTTTTATTAATTCGGGCTGAATCAAAGGATATGTCCAGTTATCGACAAGATTATCAGTTATAACAATTTTCTCTATTTCGCTATGAAGCTCATTTTCAAAATCAAAAATATCTGCAAAGAAAAGAAATCCAAAGGTTTCCTGTCCGTTAAAATTATCTTCCGCAGTAACCGAATAAATACAAATCGGCTTCAAATCAAACCGCAACGCACCTGTTTCCTCATAAAGCTCTCTGCGAGCAGTATCGATTATATCCTCATTTTCCTCTCTGTGACCACCCGGAAATTCATATGTATTCCGCTCTTTATGCTTACAGAACACCCATTTACTATTTGTTTTTGAAATAATAACAGCAAATTTTAAAAGCTCGTCTGAAACACTGTCATAAAACCTTACTTCAGTCATTTTCTTCAACCTCCACAAGAAAGATTTTTTCATTAAAGGCACCATTTTTAAGTGCCTTTTTCTTTTTCAAATCAAGCACGTCGGAAAAGCTGCTGCCAGCAGCAGATGCAAGTGCATCAACAACCTCTAAAATATCTGCAAGTTCTACAAGCTCATCACTTTCAAAGTATTCGTTCACCTCTTCACGCAGTTTCTTTTTCAGTTCTATTATATACTGCTCATCATCAAGAATATATGTATTTGCCTTTTCACCATTATCTGCGATAATCTTTGGTATATTATCACGCACTAACTTATTATAAACTCTCATTTCAACCTCTTTTAGAAAAACAAGCAGTCCGAAAACGGACTGCTTGAATATTTTTATTAAATAGAGCTGAGAAGTGCAGGGAGCTTAGCGATTGTAGCGCCTAATCTCCAGAATATTGCACTGAAGCCAACAAAGCTTGATTCATCGTCATTAAGCATCTTAAGAAGACCCTCAGCCTGAGCAGGTGAGAATGCACCCATACTCATTGCAATGAAGTTACGGATTGGAATCTGAGTTGCCATTGCAGCAAGCATCTTACCATCACCGTTGGCATCACTGCCCATACCTGACATAATCTTTTCAATAAGACCGCAGAGTCTGCCGCCCCACTTTGTATGACGAGCATCATTCAGACAGCAGTACAAATCAATCTTCTTATTCTTATCAATTTCAGGACTTGGCAATGCACCGTAAACAGCCGCAAAATCGTCACGTGTGATATTTGCAACATCGTTATAATAGTTAGGAGCAGTTGCTCTGTAATCAGGAATTGCAGCATCAACTGTTGACTCAACTGTCATTGTAGCTGTTAATCTGATATCACGGCTTGAAGCTGCAACCATAATATCAAACTCACCTGTTTCAACCTGCCAATCACCAAGCTCTACGTTATAGAAAGCAAAAGCTCTCTTTGAAAGCTCGAGTGAAACCTCTGCCTCCTCGCCTGCCTTAATGAATACCTTCTTAAAGGCTCTGAGCTCTTTAACAGGACGATAGATTGTTGATTCCTTATCAGCAACATAAACCTGTGCAACCTCTGCACCGTCAACGTCACCTGTGTTCTTTATTTTGAATGAAACGGTTACAGTGTCTGTATCCTTAATCTTATCAGCAGACAGCTTAATATCGCTGTATTCAAATGTAGTATATGAAAGACCGTGACCGAATGGGAAAAGGACTTCCTTCTTAGCAGCATCGTAATAACGATAGCCAATAAATACAGACTCTCTGTGCTCACTTGTCACAGGACCGCCCGGATAGTTGCCGTATGTAGGATTATCACTGAATGAAAGCGGATAGGTTTCAGATGTTTTACCTGATGGGTTAACTGCACCTGTAAGAATGTTAGCAACTGCAGCACCACTTGCCTGACCGCCTAAGCCTGAGTTAAGGAGAGCCTTAGCATCGTCAACCCAAGGCATATGCACAACAGAACCGCCTGCAAGAACAACTGCTGTATTCGGATTTGCAGCAGCTACTGCTGAAACGAGTGCGTTGTGATTTGAAGGCATTTCAATGCTCTCTCTGTCATATCCTTCACCCTCAAATTCTTCAGTAAGTCCAACAAAAACAACAGCAATATCGCAAGCCTTTGCAGCAGCACAAGCCTCTTTGATAAGCTGGTCGTCGCTCTTTCTGTTCTTATCCTTCTTTGTAGGAGCTGATTTATAATAGCCCTGTGCATATGTCATATCAACACCGAGCTTCTTCATCTCATCAAAAGCATTTGAAAGCATTGTTGGGTTGATAACGGATGAACCTGCACCCTGGAAACGAGGAGCCTTAGCCATTTCACCGATAACAGCAACCTTCTGTCCCTTCTTAAGAGGAAGGAGGTTATCGTCATTCTTAAGAAGAACCATTGAACCCTCAGCAATCTTCTGAGCAATTTTATGGTGAGCATCCTTATCAAAAGTATGAGATTTAGCAAGAGCAGGTTTTGATTTAACAATCAAATCAACTACCTTGTCAACTCTCTCATTGAGAACATTTTCATCAAGCGTTCCGTTCTTAACAGCTTCAATAATTCTCTTTGTATTCAGTGTACCTGATGAAGGCATCTCAAGGTCTGTGCCTGCCTTTAAGCCCGGAATACGGTCAACTGATGCACCCCAGTCTGTAACCAGCAGACCCTCAAAGCCCCACTCGTCACGAAGAACCTTTTCCTGAAGCCATTCATTCTGTGAAGCATAAACACCATTAATACGGTTATATGAATTCATAATTGTCCATGGCTGTGCTTCCTTAACGGCAATCTCAAATGCAGGGAAATAAATCTCACGCATCGTTCTTTCGTCGATAACCTCGTTAAGCACCATACGGAATGCTTCCTGTGAGTTACAAGCAAAATGCTTGAGTGAAGTACCAACGCCCTTTGACTGAACGCCGTTGATTACTGCAGCAGAGCATTTACCTGCAAGCAGCGGATCTTCACTGAAATACTCAAAGTTACGTCCGCAAACAGGTGAACGCTTAATATTGGTGCCGGGACCGAGAATGGTTGAAACCTTTTCCTTTAAGCATTCCTGACCCATAGCCTCACCCTCTGCTCTGAGAAGCTCCTCATCCCATGAACAGGATGATGTTGCAGCAGGTGGGAAACAAGTGGTAGGTACTGAGTTACCAAGACCGATGCCGCCGCTCTTGCTCTTCTCTCCTTCAGGCTCGACATAATCCTTGCCCTTCTGCTTACGCAAGCCGTGAGGTCCGTCTGTAATCATAATTTCCGGAAGACCAAGCTCCGGTGCTGACTCTAAATGCCAGTAGTCATGACCTGAAACAAAAGCAGCCTTCTGCTCCAATGTCATTTTTTTAATAATCTCTGGGTGTTTCATTAAAAAAACGCTCCTCTCAAATTTTTACAGCTACCATTATACAATAAAAATACATTCATTACAACAATTATTTTTGTGAATTATGACCATTATTCTTTGATAATATCATAATTCTTAAATGATTAACACGGCATAATAAAACCTCCCTGCAGCATAGCAGAGAGGTTTTGGTATTATTTAATTAATTCGCGGATTACAGCCTCAGCCTTTTTGACATCAGCCTTACCCCTTGAGTTCTTCATAACATAGCCGAACATAACATTGATAGCCTTATCCTTGCCGTTTTTAATGTCCTCAACAGCCTTTGGATTTGCATCAATTGCTCCCTGACAAAGCACTCTTAAATCATCATCACTCAAGCCTGCAAGGTCGTCTTCTTTAACATACTCCGTAACATCCTTACCGCTTTCAAGCATCTGTGCAAGAACTTCCTTCGCCTTATTGGCACGGATTTTCTTTTCATCAATCAGCTTAACAAGAGCTGCAAGCTGTGAGGAGGTAATTTTGATTTCAAAATTCTCCTTATCCTCTTCTGTCTGCAGGGTTGCAAAAACAGGACCGATAATCATATTAAGCACATTGCCTGCACTTGCACCCGCATGGACAGCACCGTCAAAAAATGCAGTAACATTTTTATATTTATAAATAAGTCTTGCATTATTTTCAGGCAGACCCATTTCCAGATATCTTTTGAGTTTGGCATCAGGCAGCTCAGGGAGTGACTCTCTGATATTTTCAACCATTTCAGGTGAAATATAAAATCTTAATATATCGGGTTCAGGAAAATAACGGTAATCATCTGCATTCTCTTTGGTACGCAGAACATAAACAGTATCACTGTTGGCATCATAACGCATTGTGGACTGAATAACCTTTTCGCCGGAATCAAGAATATCCTCCTGTCTTTCCATTTCAAGCTCCATAGCTCTGACAATGTTTGAAAGAGAGTTGATATTTTTAATTTCTGTTCTTGTGCCCCATGGCTCTCCTTTTTCGTGAAGTGAAATATTAACATCACAGCGCATAGAGCCTTCCTGCATCTTACAGTCGGAAACACCAACATTACGCATAATAAGCTGAAGCTTTTCGGCATATTCTCTTGCTTCCTGCGGTGTTTCAATATCTGCCATTGAAACGATTTCAATAAGAGGAACACCGCCGCGGTTGTAGTCAACATAGGTATAGCCGCCGTCGTGAACAAGCTTACCTGCGTCCTCCTCAATATGAATACGCTCAATTCTGATTTTTTTACCGCTGTCAAGCTCAATATAACCATTAACACAAACAGGCTCATCAAACTGAGAAATCTGATATGCCTTAGGCAGATCAGGGTAAACATAGTTTTTTCTGTCCATATGTGAATTATTATTAATATCGCAGTGAACAGCAAGACCTGCTCTTACAGCATACTCAATAACAGACCTGTTAAGAACGGGAAGCGCACCCGGCTGACCTGTGCAGACAGGACAGCAATGCGTATTCGGCTCACCGCCGAATTGTGTAGTGCAGCCACAGAAAATTTTAGTTTTTGTAGCAAGCTCGATATGTGTTTCAATACCGCAGACTAACTGATAGCTCATATTGCTGCACCTCCTTCAAAATCAGATACACCGATTTCGGCATTTTTTTCATAGAAATAAGCAGCACCGAGAATGGTCTTTTCGCTGAACTTTTTACCGATAAGCTGCATACCAATCGGAAGCCCGTTGCTGTCATTTTTAACAGGAACACTGATTGCAGGAACACCTGTAATATTAATCGGAACAGTTGCAATATCACTTAAATACATATCAACAGGTGAAGCACCCTTGTAGTTAAGCGGAAATGCAGTATTTGGTGCTGTTGGAGCAATCAGCAAATCACAGCTATTGAAAATCTCGTCAAAATCAGCAATAAGATTTTCACGAAGAAGGCATGCTTTTTTATAGTAAGCGTCATAATAGCCTAATGAAAGCACATAGGTGCCAAGCATAATTCTGCGCTTAACCTCGTCACCGAATCCCTCTGTACGGGTTTTTAAAATCATTTCCTCCACGTCATTAAAGCTTTCAGGTCTGTAGCCATAACGTATACCGTCATATCTGCCGAGGTTTGAGGAAGCCTCCGCACAGGCAATAATATAGTAAACAGGCAGTGCCTGCTTCAAAACAGGCAGACTGATTTCTACAATCTCTGCACCGTAATCCTCATAGAACTTGACAGCACTGTCAATAGCTTCCTTAAGCTCAGGGTTAATACCCTCAAAATATTCCTTTGCGACACCGATTTTCAACCCCTTAACGTCAGCACGGTCAAGAGTGTCCGCAATATTGCCGAACTTAAAATCAACACTGGTCTGATCATTGGCATCCACACCTGCAATCGTGTCAAATACAAGGGCTGTATCCTTAACGGAATTAGCCATAACACCTATCTGGTCGAGTGATGAGCCGTAAGCAATAAGTCCGTAACGTGAAACTGCACCATAGGTTGGCTTAAGACCAACAATACCGCAGAAGCTTGCAGGCTGACGGACAGAACCGCCTGTATCGGAGCCGAGAGCATATGCCGCAAGGTTTGCACAAACAGCACTTGCTCCGCCGCCTGATGAACCGCCTGTTACGTGGTTAACATTTCTTGGGTTAAGCGGTGCACCATAATACGATGTTTCACTGGTTGAGCCCATTGCAAATTCATCCATATTGGTTTTGCCGAGCATAACTGCACCCTGTGCCTTAAGCTTTGTCCAGACAGTTGCATCATAATAGGGTCTGAAGCCTGTAAGAATTTTTGATGCACAGGTAGTCAAATCACCGTCACTGCAGATATTATCCTTCAGTGTCATAGGAATACCTGTTAATGCAGTTGCTTTGCCGTTCGCAATCAGCTTATCGGCAGCCTTTGCGTTTTCAATTGCCTTATCAAAGGTGGTTGAAACATAAGCATTGTATTTTTTATTATCATTTTCAATAGCGGCAATATATTTTTCAGTAAGCTCTACCGATGAAATATCACCGTTTTTAAGCATTTTTGATAAAGGTGAAATAAGCTCTCTCATTTATATTCCTCCCTTAACACAGAACATACCCTTTGAGCCGCTGACATTTGAAAGAATTTTTTCATTTGGCAATGACTCCTTAACAACATCTGCACGGAATTCCTCGGCAGGTGTTGCAGTTGAAGATACGTTCCTGATTTTTTCAGCATCGCCCTCAACCGAATTGTTGATTGTATCGGCAAAGGCAATAATATCATCCATATCCTGAATTATTTTATCAAGCTCCTCGTCCGAGAACTCAAGACGTGCCAGACGGGCAAGCTTTAAAACTTCGTCCTTGGTAATCATAGTTACACCTCTTTATATGAATTATGATTTTAATTTAATCATAAAGTCTATTAAATTATTTTCTAAGCTTAATATGCACTTCACGAAGCTGTTGTTCAGTAATTTCATTAGGCGCACCGCACATAAGGTCCTGAGCCTTGCCGTCCATCGGGAAAGCAATAACCTCACGGATATTTTCCTCATTTCTCAGGAGCATAATCATACGGTCAACACCCGGTGCCATACCTGCGTGCGGAGGTGCACCGAACTGGAATGCAGTATATAATGCACCAAACTTAGCCTTGAGTACTTCCTCATCATAGCCTGCAATCTCAAATGCTTTCTTCATAATGTCAATATCGTGGTTACGGACTGCACCTGATGAAAGCTCAACACCATTGCATACAATATCATACTGGTAAGCAAGAATTGTGAGCGGGTCTTCATTTTCAAGAGCTTCTAAGCCACCCTGCGGCATTGAGAACGGATTGTGCGTAAAGCCGATTTTCTTTTCCTCTTCCTTATACTCATACATCGGGAAATCGTTGATAAAGCAGAAGCGGTAAGCATTCTTTTCAATAAGGTCAAACATTTCGCCAAGCTTTGTTCTGATCTGACCTGCGTATGAAGCAGCCTGTGCTTCACTGTCAGCAATAAAGAAGATTGTATCTCCAATCTCAAGACCTGCCATATCTGCAAGCTCTGTTTTCATATCATCAGGGATAAACTTGTCGATAGGTCCTTTATAGCTCTTATCCTCCTGAACAAGAAGATAACCAAGACCGCCCATACCGATGGACTGTGCAAATTTAAGAAGCTTTTCGTGCTTGCCCTTAGAGATTTCAGCGTGCACCTTAATTGCTCGTACAGTCTGACCGTGGAAAGGCTTGAAGGTACATCTCTGGAAGAAATCAGTTACATCAATAATTTCAAGAGGGTTTCTTAAATCCGGCTTATCTGTACCATACTTGAGCATAGCCTCCTTAAAGCTGATAACAGGGTAAGGTGCATCTGTAACAGTATAGCCTTCGGGAGCAAATTTCTTAAAGGTCTTTGTTAAGATTTCTTCACCTACTCTGAACACATCCTCCTGTGTTGCAAAGCTCATTTCAAAGTCAAGCTGATAAAATTCGCCGGGCGAACGGTCTGCTCTTGCATCCTCATCGCGGAAACAGGGTGCAATCTGGAAATACTTATCAACACCCGAAACCATAAGAAGCTGCTTATACTGCTGCGGAGCCTGCGGCAGAGCATAGAACTTGCCCTTGTGCACACGGCTTGGAACAACATAGTCACGGGCACCCTCAGGTGAAGATGCACAAAGAATAGGGGTCTGAATTTCAAGAAAGCCCATATTTGTCATTTCCTGTCTGAGGAATGAAACAACCTTGCTTCTGAAAATCATATTTTCCTTAACCTTCTGATTTCTAAGGTCAAGGAAGCGATACTGTAATCTCTTATCCTCTCTTGTTTCCTTAGAGGTCTGAATTTCAAATGGCAGCGGCTGACGGACCTTACCAAGAACAATAACCTTTTTAGCCTCAACCTCAATTGTACCTGTTGCAATTTTAGGGTTGATTGTTTCCTCGTCACGCTTTTCAACCAAGCCCTCAACGGAAATACAATCCTCCTTTGAGATACCGTCAAGCAGAGTTGTATCACGCATAACCACCTGCATAACACCCTGCATATCTCTCAGGTCAATGAATGATACGCCGCCATGGTCACGAATATTTTCAACCCAGCCTGCAACCTTAACTGTACTGTCAATATCAGCCTCACTGAACTGATCAAGTGTTTTTGTTCTGTAAAGTGTAGAAAATTCCATAATCAATCTCCTTTTCAAATCAAAGCATAAAGCTCTGCAAAAGCTTTATGCCCCATAATAAAAATAAGCAGTCTTAAGTCCAAATAGGACGAAAGACTGCTTCCGTGGTACCACCTAAATTAGCCGAAAACGGCTCACTCAAAGGGATTAACGCTCCCGAAACGCCTGATTCTACTCACGCTGTTGCTTTCCTTCAGGGACTCATGGGTGTTTTTCACAATCTGCTTGTGCCTGCTTGCACCAACCGCAGGCTCTCTTAAACAGCGGCAAAAAGCTACTCGCCCAATCAAAGTCTTAAAATATATTGTTATAATAACATTAATTCTATTATTAGTCAATAATTAGTTTTTAGGAATTAATTTTATCAGTATTATATTAAAATCTTGTCAATCTGCCTTTTTTCTGATTTGTTTTTCACAGAGAATATGCATAACGATTTCAACAAGATAAATAACAAGTGTGATATACCAACCAATACCGGCACCGCCGATGATTAAGCCGAGCACAACAAACACTGCTGTGTTCACAACACTGAAAATCATATTTCTTAAAAAGCCTGTTTTCGTAACAGAGAACAATGACGAAATAATAACAGCAAGACTAAGCACAATCACAAATGCCATACTCACAAGCGGCAATATAACATCACCTATCTGTATTTCACTATTGATAAGCCCCATTATAAGTGAAATCAGACTGACATCACCATACATCGGCAGGCACATTGATGCAAGGGGTGTGAAAAACAGCACAAGTCTTACTATCAGAAGCGGTGACGCAACAGAGCTTGAACGCAGAATACCCAAAAAATGATTAACTGCGTCAACCTCTTTTTGAGCCTGCAAGGCATCAGCCTTTAAATTATCTTCAAGATTATAATAAAGAAGATTGACGTTGCAGTGAGGACATTTTTCTTTCAAATAAAAAGCACTTATCTTTTTGCCGCATTTGGGGCATAGATTATTTTTATTCATTTACATCCCCTCCTGATACCTCTTTAGATAACTGTTCACGACGCACCTTCATATCAGCTCTTATACCCTCAAGCTTTTTGCCTGTAAGATCATAGAAAAGATAAGGAATAATAGAGAGCAAACCAAGTAAATACGGAATTATGGTATATAAAGCCCATATGTATAAATCCGTATGCTCGCCCTTAATCGTTACCTGCTCACCTGCTGCATTTTTAACAAATGAAAGTCCGATAAGCGGAAGCAATGCTGTACCAAGTGATGTTGAAAGCGAGCCTGTCAGCTTGCCAACAAAGGTTAAAACCGAGAAAGAAACGCCTTCATTTCTCTCGCCTGTTTTCCATTCCATATAATCAACGGTATCGCCAATCATCTCTGTAGGTATAACCATATTGATTGTATTAAAGAAAGAGAAAACAAAATTCTGAATCATAAGAAGAACAGAAATAACAACTATGTTTGTATTATAAAAGCCCAGTCCTATAAGGAATACGAGCGTGCTGACCACCGCACGACATATAATATTGAGCAGTACAATCTGCTTATTATCAAATTTTTTCTTAAGCTTCGGAATTAAAAGATATGTTAAAAATCCAAAAATAGTTCCGGGAAGATTAATCCACAAAACAGCGGAATTCAGGTTTAAAACTTCAGAATAATAATATGTCTGGAATACACCCGCAAGTCCGGCTAATGCACCGATAACATTACCGATAATAATAAGCATCAGCGGCTTATTTTTAAACATAACCTTAAAGCCTTCAAGAATAGACGGCTCCTTTATTGACTGAACAACCCGTTCCTTTGTCTTTCTTCCTGCAAGAGAGAACAGACCTAAAATCATAACTGCTGCGATTATCGCTAATATCAGGAAATCCTGTGAAAGCGTAAGCTCCCAAACATGATTATTTGAAAGGTCCATCATAACAACTAATAAAGGTGTTGCCAATCCGCCGAAAATACTTGAAATCAATCTTGCACTTGAGATTGCTCTTGTTCTGTCTGATGGTGACGGAGAAATAGCCGTACTCATACCCCAAAACGGAACATCACCTATGGTATAGAAAAATTCCCATATAAAGTACGATATATACATATATACAATTTTAACAGTAGCCGTCTTTGCATCTGCTAAAATCTCCGGTCCTGCAAAAAGCATAATTGTTGCTATTGACAATGGAATGGGAACAAAAAGAAGATATGGTCTGAGCTTACCATAACGTGTTCTTGTTTTATCAATCAAACCGCCCATAACCGGATCATTGATAGTATCCCATATTCCGAGAACTAAAATCATTGTAGCAACTGCTGTTTCAGGAATTCCGAAAACCTTTGTGAAAAACAGCGAAAGATAGCCGCCTGCCACAAGATTATAACCGAAAACCTGACCTGCATTAGCAAAGCCGTATGCTAAATTTTCCCGAACACCGACATAACGTATTTCTTTTTCTTTCTCAGCCATAGTTCCCCCCTCCTGAACACTATATACTGTACAATTATAATATAATAAAAAAGGATTGACTATGTCAACCCTTTTATAATTATTTATGCAACTTATTCAGCCTCTGTTATATTTTCAGTGGAGCCCTTAGCAGAATAATCGGCAATACGGTTTTCCATCTCAGAATACTTATTTGTATTCATATCCTTTTTAAGCACCTTTGTACCGTCAAAGGAAATAAGATATTCACCGACTGTTTTCATAGAAAAAGTTTTAGTGCCATCATCAGATGTTGAATTCTCGTTCTGAGTAACTATGTTTGCAACAACCTTTACATAATTGCCGCCATCATGCTCATAGCCGTTTGAGGCAACCATTATACTGTAATCCTCAGCCACATCCTGAAGACCAAGCTCCTCAACGGTATAATAATTCTTAATATAGTTTATAGCATCTGAATCCTTGATTTTTGCATCTGCAGTAGTTACCTGACCTGACGGAAGTGTACTTTCAGTAACATTTTCATCATCTTTTTTGTCAGCAGTACAGCCTGCAAAAACTGCAATAAGCATAGCAGCAGCAAGAAGGATAGACATTAATTTTTTCATATTATCAGTCCTCGTCGCAGCAATCACATTCCTCTTCAATTTCAAACTCAAGCATCTCGCCGCAGTTCGGGCACGGAATTGTACCGCCGAGAACAGTTTCCTCATCTACTGTAATTTCAGTACCGCAGAGAGGGCACTCAACCTCAAACTCTTCGCACTCATCACCGCAGTCGCAGCAATCGTCACAGTCACAGAAATCGAAATCATCTTCGTCGATAAGGTAATCCTTAACCTCGGCTAAATCCTCGTCAACAGCATCAAGCTGCTCAGCCATAAGCTCCATACCCTCGGTTACATCGTCAATATCCTCACAAAGATTTGTCAAAACATCAACAATAGCATTAAAAACCTTGGTTTCCTTTTTGTTTGCATCCAAATCAAGTCCGTCAAGCAGACCCTTTAAATAGCCCAAGCTCTCAATAGTTTCCATAATAAAACTCCTTTATGTTTTATAAAATAAATTTAACTTTATGCTCTTTCCATATACTCACATGTTCTTGTATCAATTCTGATCATATCGCCTTCGTTAATGAAAAGCGGAACACGGATTTCCGCACCGGTTTCAACCTTTGCCGGCTTAAGCGTATTTGTTGCAGTATTGCCCTTAAGACCCGGCTCAGTTTCAGTAACCTCAAGTGTTACGAAGGTAGGCGGCTCAACGCCGAAAACCTTGCCCTTGTATGAAAGGATACGGCAAATCTCGTTTTCCTTAACATACTTAAAGTTGTCTGATAAGTCAGCCTCAGCAACAGGAACCATATCAAAGGTTTCATTATCCATAAAATAATATAATCCGTCATCGCTGTATGAGTAAGCCATTTCTCTTCTCTCAATAAATGCAGTCGGGAATTTAGCTGATGGATTGTAGCTCTTTTCTGTCACTGCACCTGTGATAACATTTTTTGTTTTTGTTCTTACGAAAGCAGCACCCTTACCCGGCTTAACATGCTGGAACTCAACAACCTGCAATACGTTGCCGTCCTCTTCAAATGTAACGCCGTTTCTGAAATCACCTGCTGATACCATAATTTATACCTCCAAGATTTATAATCTTAATTTCTTACTTTACCATTTTATATTATTTCAAGCAATAAATCAATACCCATTTTATAGCTATCCTTGCCATAACCGCAAATTTGCCTGACACAAACGTCTGTGATAACAGAAATTTTTCTGAAATCCTCTCTTTTATGTATATCCGACATATGAACCTCCACAAAAGGAGTAAACGCATTTACTGCCTCAATAGCATCACGAATTGCATAGGAATAATGGGTGTAAGCACCTGCATTAATAACAACCCCGTCAAATTCATCCTTGCTCTCATGTATTATGTCAATTAAATCACCTTCGTGATTGGACTGATAAAATGTCACTTTGGCACCATTCGCCTTGCCATAAAGCTTAAGCTCATCATTTATCTGCTTTAAGGTTTCACCGCCGTAGACATTCTTTTTTCTTATGCCGGTCATATTCAGATTAGGACCGTTTAAAACGAGTATCTTTTTCATATTTATCACCAAGAAATATATTAATCCAATTTATACCTTAAGTCAATAAAAAAATATGAGAGTACACAAGTGTACTCTCATATGTAGCTTGCCATTGGCTTACTTAAACTTTCTCTTACGAGCAGCCTCGCTCTTCTTTTTACGAGCAACAGATGGCTTTTCATAATGCTCTCTCTTACGAACTTCCTGGATAATACCATCACGAGAAGTCTGGCGCTTAAATCTGCGGAGTGCGCTGTCGAGAGTTTCATTCTCTTTAACTTTTACTTGGCTCATTCAATTCCCTCCCTTTTCCTCTTTCGGGGGTATTTGATACTTTGTTAATATCTGTGCACGATTATATACAAAAACATTCTAAAAGTCAAGCATTTTGACAAGAAATATGAAAATTCATTTTAATTTTCCTGTTTATCTGAGCCGTTTTGTTTGTCACTGTCATTTTTGTGTTTGAATATCACAAGCTTACTGAAAACATAGTTAAGAATAACCACAACAACCTGCATAATTATTTTTGCAATCATATTGCCGTCCAGATTAAAGCTGAAAATATCCCAGCTTATTTTGCCCATATGCATTATGTCTATCATCAGCCATAAGCCTGCTTCCTCAACCACAAGGCTGAAAATTCTTGCTCCGAAAAAGCCGATTAATTCCTTGATTACAACTTCTGCCTTCCAGCTTTTTGATTCAAAAACCCAGAGCTTATTTGTAAAATAAGCAAATATAACCGTAATCAGCCAGCTTATTACATTGGTTAAGAGATAGAGATGTGCGCCGAGTACCGCATTAAAGATTTTAAAGGATACAAGATTGACAACCGTTGCCAGCACACCGAAAAAAACGTAGCTGATGACTTCCTTATACTTTTCAAATAACTTTTTAATCATCTGTTTAACAAATCCTTATACCTGTCGTTTGACCTCTGAAGCTCCATTTCAAAATCCTGCCTGTTCTTCTGCTTGATGGTGTCAAGAACAAGACCCGAGAAAAAGCTGATAATTGAAGCAAGCATTGTTATACCGCAAACAATAACTGTCGGAATTTTATCAACCATACCTGTTTTGAAGAACGTAATCAGTACCGGGATAAAGAAGCCCACTGAAAGCAAAAACAAAACAAGTGCAATCATTAAGAAAAACGGAAACGGCTTATAATTTTTAAACAGCCTTGCAATTGTTAAAAGCACCTTGAAGCCGTCTGAATAGGTATTGAGCTTTGACTCACTGCCCTCAGGTCTGTCACGGTATTCAATAACAACATTTTCACAGAACATATTTTTATCAACCGTGTGAATGGTCATTTCAGTTTCAATTTCAAATCCCTTTGAAAGCACAGGGAAAGTTTTAACGAAATTATAGCTGAAGGCTCTGTAGCCTGTCATAATATCCTTGATATCACTTTTAAAAATAGTATTAATGCTTGCTCTTACAATAGAATTGCCGAAATTGTGGAAGGGACGCTTGTTTTCTTCAAAATATGTTGATGAAAGTCTGTCACCAACAACCATATCAACATTTCTTTCAAGAACCTTATCACACATTTCTCTTGCAAATTCGGCAGGATATGTGTCATCGCCGTCAGTCATAATATAGCACTCGGCATCAATATCTCTGAACATCCTTCTGATAACATTACCCTTGCCCTGCTGATACTCGCTGCGGACAACTGCACCCTCGGCTTTGGCAATCTCAGCCGTGTTATCACTGGAATTATTGTCATAAACATAGATAGTTGCCTCAGGCAAAACCTTTTGAAAATCATTAATAACCTTTTTTATTGTAACAGCCTCATTGTAGCAAGGAATCAGAACTGCTATTTTATCCATATTTCATTACCCTCCGGTTCTATAGATTCATCAATTTCATCATTTTTACTTCGTGAGAATGTAATAAATATTACGAACGGTATACATACAATCATAGGTATTACATATCTCATATAAGCAACAGGACCTACAAAGCAAATTGCATAATTTGCAAAAATCGGCAGACATACCAGAAGCTCAGTATATCTCTTCCTCATAAGCATTGCAAGGAATATTATCACATAGCACCAGGTGTAGAATGAAAATTCAAACAAACAGGATACTATCGGTATTCTGTCAAGCATATTAACCATTTGTGAAACAGCCGACCTTGCCCCGTCCAATGCTTTGGGATTATCAAGACCTTCAAGATAATCAGGAATTGTTTTATCCGTATTACCATTATAATAAATTGCATCGTGATTTGAATCAAAGCTGAACCAACTGAAATTCAGATTTAAAAATGCCTCAACATAACAAGCAGGATGCTTGGCAAGCTGTGCAAACCAGGTTTTGAAGTAATTTAACAAATCCTCAGTTGTTGCATACTTATTATATAAGCCTTTGACACTATCACTTCTGTCAGGTACATATTTTTGAGCAATTTCATTAAGGGTTACTTCACCGCCGCCGAGTATTGTTAAAATACTGTCTTTTTCCTCAGGCGTAACTTCATTCTCAAACTCAACAATATATCTTGCAGTCTGCTGGAAAGGAACTGAAAGCATTTCTCTCGGGCTGCCGTCATTAACACCGGCAACCTTAAAGGCAACACCTGTGAATCCAACCTTGAAAAGTAAAATAGGAATGAGCATTACAGATATAATCTTAAGAACAAATTTTTTGTCCTTTCTGAAATGAATAACAGTAAACGGCAGTAAAAGAAGAACTATATAAAAACCGTTATTTCTTACAAGCAACAAAACAAACAGAGCGGCTGCAAGAATCCAGTATTTTGACTTTGTAAATTTTTCAGGCGTTTTAAATGCATCATAAAGCAGCAGTGTTACCACCAAAAGCATGATAGAAAACGGAGTATCCTTAAATGTAGTCATACCCCAAAGCGGAAACAGCGGACATAGTGTAAAGAACAGATAAACAATCTTTGCAAGTCTTTCAGACATACCATATTCCTGAAGCTTTATTACCGAATAGGTCAATGCCAAAGCAAAAACACAGCTCTGCAATACACAGTAAAGCTCAATACCTGCAAAATAAGAACCAATCAGCTCACCGAATTTAAGGAAAATACCCAAAAGCAGCGTATGAGCAACAGGATGATGATTGGTAAGCAGAATATCATCAGGTTCTCTCAGTACAGTGCCCGGGCTCCAGCTCATTTCACCATTGCCTAAAATCTGTGCAAACTGATCCCTTGTGTCGGTACCCATTGCGCCCGGTGCCATAATAATCATATAAGGCACCCAGCAGGCTATCATAATAAGTGTAAGCTTAAAGAATGCTTTTTTATCAAAACCCTTATTGACTGCATCAAGCTTTTCAATATTAACCCTGTTGGCAATATCATATACAAAGAAAATCAGAGTCGCAATTCCTACACCCTTAAAACACGATGTAACAACAGCCGTTCCGCTTCCGAAAACCTTATCCCAGGAATTAAGCTCAAAATAACTGTCACACAAAAGCATAAACAGTGCTCCGATTATTGAAAACGGCACACCCCATTTTATATTTCTTTTGCTGACCTTCGGTATTAAATAGACCAGTGCAACAAATGCTAATACAACCAGCATATAAACCGAATAATCAGGGTAAGAAAAAGCAGCTTTAACCTGCCATAATTTTATTAAAAACGGACTTCCTAATTTTTCCTTAACACTGTCTGCAGCGACATAAGTTCCGTTAGAGACGACAACAGCAAGACTTGACATCAATGCAAGAACAAATGCTTTTATATAGTCGGATACTGTGTTTTTCTTTTTATTCTTCAGCATTTTATCCTCCGTCCAAAACAATATTTTGACAATATTATACACCAAAATAATGCTTATATACAATATATTGTAACATCTGTGTATTAAAAAGTCAATGACGACATAAGTTAAAATTTACATTGTTGACAATTGAGATTTATAGCGTTATAATAATTAAAACGATGATAAGGATATGGCTTGATTAAGGAGCTTTCAGAGAGTGTGCGGTTGGTGCAAGCACATAAGCAAATGATTAAGTTACCGCCTTTGAGTGCTGCCAATACCAGCCGGATTGCTGCCGTTAAAGAGCAAATGAGCGGCATAAAATGATTTTTATGCAATTCAGGTGGAACCGTGGATTTAATTCACCCTGATTTATTCAGGGTGATTTTTTTATTTTTTAGGAGGGTTAATGTTATGATTAAGATTACATTAAAAGATGGTTCGGTTAAGGAATTTGAAAATGCAGTTTCCGCAGCCGACATCACAAAAGAAATTTCAATGGGTCTTTACAGAAACGCTTGTTCCTGTAAAATCAACGGTGAGGTTAAAGACTTAAGAACCACAGTTGACACTGACTGTAATTTTGAGGTTTTGACCTTTGATGATGCCGACGGAAAAAAGACATTTAACCATACCGCATCACACATTATGGCACAGGCTGTTAAAAGACTTTACCCAAACGTTAAGCTGACAATCGGACCTGCTATTGACAGCGGTTTTTACTATGATTTTGATACTGAAACACCATTCTCCCCTGAGGATTTAGAGAAAATTGAAAAAGAAATGAAGGCCATCGTCAAAGAGGGTCTTGATATTGAAAAATTTGAGCTTGAGCCTTCTGAAGCAATTAAGCTTATGGAGGAAAAGAAGGAGCCTTATAAGGTTGAGCTTATCAACGAGCATGCGGAAAAGGGCGAGCCTATCAGTTTTTACAAGCAGGGTGAATTCACTGAGCTTTGTGCAGGTCCTCACCTTATGGATATGAAAGTTGTCAAGGCATTCAAACTCACAAACTGCACAGGTGCTTACTGGCGCGGTGACGCTAAAAACAAGATGCTTTGCCGTGTTTATGGAACTGCATTCCCAAAGGCATCTATGCTTGAGGAGCATTTAACAATGCTTGAAGAGGCCAAAAAGCGTGACCACAGAAAAATCGGTAAAGAACTTGAGCTGTTTACTATTATGGAAGAAGGTCCGGGCTTCCCATTCTTCTTACCAAAGGGTATGATTTTGAAGAACACTCTTGTTGACTACTGGAGAGAAATTCATCGTGAAGCAGGCTATGATGAAATCCAGTCGCCAATGATGCTGAACCGTGCATTATGGGAAAGAAGCGGTCACTGGGATCATTATAAAGAAAATATGTACACAACAGTTATTGATGATACAGATTTTGCTGTTAAGCCTATGAACTGCCCCGGCGGTATTCTTGTTTACAAAACAAAAATGCATTCTTATAAAGATTTACCGCTTCGTATGGGTGAGCTTGGCTTAGTTCACAGACATGAGCTTTCAGGTGCTTTGCACGGACTTATGAGGGTTCGCTGCTTCACACAGGATGATGCTCATATTTTCATGACAAGAGAACAAATTAAGGACGAAATCAAAGGTGTGGTAAGCCTTATTAACAAAGTTTACAGCACATTCGGTTTTGAATATCATATTGAGCTTTCTACTCAGCCTGAGGATTCAATGGGTGCAAAAGAAGACTGGGATATTGCTACAGACGCACTCCGTGATGCTATCACTGAGCTTGGCTATGACTATGAAGTTAACGAGGGCGACGGTGCATTCTACGGTCCTAAGCTTGATTTCCACCTTACTGACTGCTTAGGCAGAACATGGCAGTGTGGTACAATTCAGCTTGACTTCCAGTTACCTGAAAGATTCGAGCTTGAATATGTCGGTTCAGACGGCGAAAAGCACAGACCGATTATGATTCATCGTGTTGTATTCGGAAGCATTGAAAGATTTATCGGTATTCTTACTGAGCATTTTGCAGGTGCTTATCCTGTATGGCTTGCTCCGGTTCAGGTCAAGCTGCTGCCTATCGCTGACAGGCACCTTGATTACCTCTATGATGTTAAAAAGGCTCTGGAAGCAAAGGGCATTCGCTGCGAGATTGATGACAGGTCTGAAAAAATCGGATTTAAAATCCGTTCTGCTCAGCTTGAAAAGGTTCCTTATATGCTCCTTGCAGGTGATAAGGATATTGAAAACAACACAATCTCTGTCCGTTCAAGGAAGAATGGCGACGAGGGTGCAGCAACCCTTGATGAATTCCTTGTAAGAATTCTTGACGAAATTGAAACCAAAGCATTATAATCTAACAACAAACCGCCGGCAGAAAACTGCCGGCGGTATTTTTAGTTACTTTACTTTTTCATTGCATTATATGAGGTCAGGACAGCATCATCACTGATATTACAGCCAAGTTCATAAAGCGGAACCTTTGCAAAAATCTGCTCAAGCACATCAAACAATCTGTTCATATCAGAATGATTAAGCTTTCTCAGTGTCTGAGAAAAAATATTGAAAACAGCCTTGCTTGTATCAGCCTTTTTTATCCAGTTATCCTCACTTCTCTGTAAAAAGCATATTCCTGCAAGCTTAACATTTTTCGGTGCCGAATAATCATACTTACCGCTGAAGGGCGTGCCGCAGGCATAAACCTCACCATTAATAAGCCTTATGGCAGGCTTATCGTCATTGAGCATATAGCACCTGTCACCAAAATGCTTTAACCAGAGCTGGGTATGTGTTGATTTGCCAACACCGCTGTCTGCGGAAAAAGCATAGGCAAGGTCATCAACCACTATACAGGAGGAATGAAGAAGTATACCGTCAAATTTTATAAGCTCAGTATAAAAATCCGAACCCGTCAGCATATATTCCCAGTCGCCCTGCTGAAGCTCAGGATGCTCTGCCACAGCAGCTCTGACACGCTCATCTGTTACATTTATATTAATATCAACAGGCTGATTTTCATCCTGGCACTCTGCAAGATAAGGTTCTGCCTGTTTTTTTGTTCTGCCCTTGGGGTCAACAATATTTACTTTTAATCCTGCAATATCATAAATTGCCATATTTCCACCTCATATTTTACAGTCTTGCGACAATTTCATAGCCCACAGGCTCTGCCGATGATATTTCATTATCATAATCAAACAGGCACTTTACCGTTTCTATAAATGCAATAAAACCCATATTGCCGTCAGTACCGACAGGCAAAGCATAAAGAGTTTTGATTATCAGGCAATCCTCCCGTTCGTCTTCAGTCTGACTGATTTCAACCGCAGACTCAAACACCTGCGACTGCCAAAGCCGAATACCCGTTAACCTTTCATATTCATCAATAATTACAGAAATATCATTCATACTATTTTCACCCGAAACAATGTAAACAAAACTATCAGTTAATGTAATTAACAATCTTTTTTATTAAGCTTATTAATGGTTATTATTTCATTAAAATCGACACCTCGGATTTGAAGAGGAACACCGACATTCATAAAATAAGCCCCTGATTTAACATAGCTTTTGTCACGTACTGTCAATGAATACATCTCGTCCTCATCAAGACCTGCAAAAACAAGATTCATTGTTTTCTTAAAAAACTTTGTTCCGTTTGCAGCAAGAAAAGCAATACTTTTTGTCTTATCATCATTAACATACTGATTCAGCAGCACCTCATCCTCTTCAATATTGAGCAGTCTGTAAAGGTCGCCAAACTGAACAATATCACGGATTGTTTTATAAAGAGCAATATTTCTTTTGCATATTTCCAGATCATGATCACTGTATTTTGCTAAATTGCCGCCAAGACTTAATGACCCCTGCATAGCAATATTAAATCTGAAATCAAGTGAGCAGGGCTTGTTATAACTGCTGACATCTGTTACCCAACAGCGCATTGCTTTAATCGGTCTTAAAAGAGAATAGCCCTTTTGTATCGTCATTCTGTCAATAGCATCCGTATTATCACTGGTCCATACCATATCAAAATGAGTCATGGCACCAAGCTCTGCCCTGCCGCCGCCGGAAGCACAAGCTTCAATCTGCACATCCGGGTGCTTTGCTTTAAGCTTATCCGCAATGTCATAAACAGCTTTGGTATGCAGATATGAATACATTTTCGGGTCATCAAGATTTTCAGCACCAACCTCAGAAAAAGGTCTGTTCATATCCCATTTGATATATTTGATATTAAACTCGCAGAGCAAATCATCAATCATTTTAAATACATAATCCTGCACCTCAGGCATTGTCATATTCAGAACCAACTGATGACGCATTTCACTTGCCCGTCTTGTATCAAAATGATATGCCCATTCAGGGTGCTTTCTATATAAATCACTGTCAGGATTAACCATTTCAGGCTCAACCCACAAACCAAAATCCATACCAAGCTTATTCACGTTATCAATCAGCTCACCAAGACCGTTAGGGAATTTCTTCTTATTTACATACCAATCACCCAGACCTGCTCTGTCATTTTTACGCTGACCGAACCAGCCGTCATCCATAACAAAAAGCTCAACCCCAAGTGCTGCTGCTATTTCGGCAAGTCGGGTCTGTCCGTCAACAGTAACATTAAAGCCTGTTGCCTCCCATGAATTATAAAGCACAGGCAGCGGCTCTTTATTGAACTGCTTTGGCAGAATATGCTCCACTGCAAAGCGGTTCATCTGACGGCTCATATCACCAAAGCCGTCGGTCAGACCGCAATACACGACAGGTGTTTCAAAGCTTTCACCTGCTTTTATTGTATGTGAAAAGTCAAAATCATTCATACCCATATGAATACGGGTAATGCCGAACAAATCACGGCTTGCACTGACCTTGAAATTGCCTGAATATGCAAGTGATGCAAAGTAAACATTACCGCTTTTTTCATCAGCATTCTGTGATGCAATAAAATATGGCGAAGCAGTATGATTTGAGGCTCCCTTTCTGCTTTCCCACACAGCATAACCGCCTGTGAGCTCGGTTGTGCATTCGGTAAATTCCGCACCCCATGCACCATTTGTATTTCTGAACGTATAGGGCTTAACTGACGGCAGAGAAAATTCAGCACTGAACAGTCTTTCACAGCTTACATTTTCACTGCCCGTATTTTTAACTGTTACAAATCTTTTGATAATATCAAAATTGTCATAAATGCAGTAATTAAGGCACAGCTCAATCGGGTAATACTTGTCCTTAAATATTAATGTTAAATTATTTTCTGAATTTTTATATCCTGAAAATTCCAGATCAAGTTCACGGCAGCCGTCACCAAAATTCATTTTGACCGAACAGTCACGATACACTGTTGAGCCGAAAACAGTCAGCTCCTGCTTATACCAGTCAAGAAAGGAATGATTTGAGTTTTCATCACCTTTAATGACCATTTCGTAATCCTCACATCTGCACTTTTTGCCCCAGTGGATATGACGGTTATAACCACGCTCATCTATACCGAATACATAATGTGTATTTTTTGTTTCAAGAATAAATACATTATTTTTTAAGATATGAACAGCCATAAATATCTCCTATCAAATACAATGTAACAGTACTATTTTACAAGCTCAATACACTGCTTACCTGTAATAAACTCAGGTGTTATTTTTACAACTGCAAGAGCAGGAAAGCCCTTTTCAAGCTCTGCCGGAATACCTTCAAGATGATCGGGGCAGTATTTTTCGGAAAGAACTGTTGTTGCTTTCTTTATTTCATCTGTATCCAATACCATTTCAGCTCTGCCGAAACATACCACGGATTTATAATAAGTGGTGAATTTTTGCTGTACAACGTCATCCTGCTTAATTACACAAATTGACACTTTATGATTTCTTTCAATTGCATCCAGCTTATGTCCTGTTTTTGCACAGTGAAAAAATATATTCCCCTCATAATAAACATAATTCAGCGGAATGGTATATGGATAATCATCATCACCATGAACTGCAAGAACAGCCGTTTTTCCTGTTTCAAGAATTTCCCTACATTCATCATCGGAAAGCTGCTGCTTTTTTCTTCTTATTTCTCTGAACATTTTAAATACCCTTATCAACAATATTTTACCATTATCATTTTAAACAATAATTATTATAAAATCAAGCAAATAATATATACAAACTAATATTTTACCAACACAAAAACTACACATTATGCGATATAATTAAAAAAACGATAAATTTTTTGCAACACTTCCGCCATTTTTTGACACTTATATATTATGGAGAGGTTTAGGGAATCAGGCAAACAAAAATCCGACTGCATATAAACAGTCGGTAAGCATAAGTCTGATAAAGATATTATTTAACTAAAAATCCAGAATATCGCTGAGCTTAATGCCCAACGCCTCACAAAAGATTTTTAAATCAATATCAGTAACAAAACGTTCCCCATTTTCAACCCTTCGAATAAAAAAGTTATCTACGTCATAACCGAGAAGCTGCATTTTTGATGCAAGCTGGCGTTGAGAAAGCTTCTGAGCCTTTCTTATTTGTGCAAGCCTCTGACCACATAGATTATTACTTCCGTCGGGTGCTTTCACCTTAAACATTGCATTCTACCCCTTATTTCAATCTTTATTGACTTCAGTATTATTTTATGTTATTATTTGGGTAATTATGTTGAATAGTGTTCAATATAACTCGGCTAAGTGTTATTTTTAGGTGAATTATTAAAATTTGATAAAATTTTGACAAATAATAGTCAAATCAGTTGAATTTATTCTATCATTAAGGTAAAATACAGCTATGAGAAATGTACTTGAATTTTTTGAAAAAACTACAATTGAATATCCGAATAAAATCGGCTTTACAGACAGCAGCCGAAAAGCCACCTTCAGCGAGGTTATGAAAAACGCAAAGGCAATAGGAACATATCTTTCTCAGGAGGGCACAAAAAGACCTGTTGCAATACTGATAGATAAAAGTGTACGCTGTATTGAGTCCATGCTCGGTGCAATGTATGCAGGTGATTTTTATGTTGTTGTCGATGTTCATTCACCAACAGACAGAATAGAGAATATCTTAAATACACTTGATAACCCTATTATAATAACCGATCATGATTCCTTGGATTTGGCAAATTCATTCGGCAGAGCGTTCAGTATTTACAATACTGCAGTTGAAACACCTGCCGATGAGGACAAGCTTTCAGAAATACGCAGTCAGATGATTGATATGGACACTGCATATATTCTTTTCACCAGCGGTTCAACAGGTATGCCGAAAGGAACTGTTATCAATCACAGAGCATTAATCAGCTATATTAACTGGGTAACGGAGGAATTCGGCTTTGATGAAACCACCTCCTTCGGCTCACAGACACCGCTTTATTTCAGTATGTCGGTTACAGACTTTTATTCTACAATCAAATGCGGCTGTACCTATAACATAATACCAAAGGCAAATTTCTCATTTCCGTTAAATCTGATTAAATATCTTAACGATTACGAAATCAACACGATTTACTGGGTGCCTACAGCAATTTCAATACTTTCAAACTGGAAGGCATTTGATGTTGAAAAGCCGAAACATTTAAAAACTGTTTTGTTTGCAGGTGAGGTTATGCCTACAAAACAGCTTAACTACTGGATAAAAAATCTTGACAGCAGTATTACTTATGCCAATCTTTTCGGTCCTACGGAAACCACAGACATCTGCACCTTTTATGTAGTTGACAGAGAATTTGCCGATGATGAAAGTCTGCCCATAGGAAAAGCCTGCACAAACTGTGATGTATTTATTGTAAATGCTGACGGTGAAAAGGCAAAGCCTGACGAAGAGGGCGAGCTTTTTGTACGTTCAAGCTTCATGGCAGACGGCTATTATAAAAATCCCGAAAAAACGGCTGAAGCATTTGTTCAGAATCCTATAAACAACTGCTATCCTGAGCGAGTATATAAAACAGGCGATATTGTTAAATATAATGATAAAGGCGAACTGATTTACATTACACGCAAGGATTTTCAGATTAAGCGAATGGGCTACAGAATTGAGCTTGGTGAGATTGAGGCAGGTGCCAACAGTGTACCTAAGGTTAAAGCCTGTGCCTGTGTCTACGACAAGGATTCCGACTGTCTTGCTCTTGTCTATGAAGGCGCAATAAAGGACAGCAGCATTGTGCTTGAAGCGGTCAAAAATAAAGTGCCGCCTTATATGACACCTGACAAGGTATTAAGAATTAAAGAAATGCCCAAAAATGCCAATGGAAAAATTGACAGAAAAGCTCTGCAGAGCTTATATAAAGATTTATAAAAATATGAAAGAGGTAAAGAAAAATGGAAGAATTGTTAGAAATTTTGGAGGAAATCAAACCGGGTGTTGATTTTGAAAGCGAAACAGGCTTAGTGGATAAGGGTATACTTGACTCACTTGCTATCATCAGGCTTGTTAATGAAATAGCTGACGAATTTGATGTTGAAATTGCAGTAACAGATTTAGTACCTGAAAATTTCAACAGTGCAGAAGCTATTATGAATTTAATTAAAAAATTAGAGGACGAAGAGTAAATTATGTCTATTACTTCATTAGTTTTTGTCATTTTTGTGGCAATTGCCGGAGTAGTTTATTATCTTGTTCCAAAAAAGATGCAATGGATAGTTTTACTCGTTGCATCTTTATTTTTCTACGCTATCTCCAGCACAATATTAACACTGTTTATGATTGCATCCACCTTGCTTATTTATTTGGGTGCATTAAAAATTCAGGGACTCAATGACGAGTTCAAAGCAAAAAAAGCAGACCTTGAAAAGTCAGAACGAAAACAGCTTAAAGCTTCAATAAAGAAAAAGCAAAAGGCAGTTCTCACAGCGATCGTTGTGCTTAACATCGCCATACTTGCAGTACTTAAATACGGCAACTTCTTCGGCGGAATGGCAAATTCAGTAATCGGATTATTCACCCATAAGGATGTTATTCCAACCTTCAGCTTTATTCTGCCGCTTGGCATATCCTACTACACACTTATGGCAATCAGCTATATTGTTGATGTTTACCGAGGCACAGTCAAGGCAGAAAAAAATCCCTGCAGAGTGCTTCTGTTCGTAAGTTATTTTCCACATATTATTGAAGGACCCTTTGATCGCTACAGTGCACTTGACAAACAGTTCAGAGAACCGCACTATATTGATTATGATGTCGTTAAAAACGGTGCTCTGCTGATGCTTTTCGGTTTATTCAAAAAGCTTGTCATTGCCGACAGAATAGGTCTGATTGCATCCGGAGTATTTGAAAAACCCGATGAATTCAGCGGAACTGCTGTAATAATTGCAATTATATCCTATACAATTCAGCTTTACTGCGATTTTTCAGGATGTATTGATATAGTTGCAGGTGTCAGCGAAATGTTTGACATAAAGCTTGCCGAAAACTTCAGGCAGCCGTTTTTTGCACGTTCTATCAATGAATTCTGGAGAAGATGGCATATTACGCTCGGTCTGTGGCTGAAAGAATATGTATTCTACCCTGTCAGCCTTTCAGGAAGCTTTAAAAAAGTAAATACCTTTGCAAAAAAACATATAAAAAATGAATATTTTGTTCAGATGATACCTGCTGCTTATGCATTATTCTTTGTATGGTTCTGTAACGGAATATGGCATGGCTCAAGCGGAAAATATATATTCTACGGACTTTACTATTACTTACTGATGATGCTCGGCGAATCCACAAAGCCGATAACAGACAAGCTTTGTACAAAGCTTAAAATCAACAGAGAAACAAAGCCTTATCATCTGTTCCAGATGGTGAGAACATTCATTATAGTTAATGCAGGTATGCTTATTTTCAGAAGTGCCACCATTTCCGAAAGCACAAATCTGTTTTTACAGATGTTCAAATCAGTAGGATTTACCGATTTACTGCAAAGGGAAGCAATACCGCATATCTCCTTCAGGGATTATCCTGTAATTCTGATTGGTATTGCCGTTGTATTTATCATAGGTTTACTGAAAGAAAAGGGACATAATATCAGAGAGGAGCTGGCACAAAAACCGCTTATATTAAGATGGGTACTTTATCTGCTGCTGATATTCTCAATTTTAATTGTCGGTATGTATGGCAACAATGCAGGCGGTGAAGCAGCTGCAATCTATGCACAGTTTTAGAAGAAAGTAAATATATATTTATGAAAAACAAAAAGAAAAATCTATATGGACTCAGAAACGCTATAATATTTACAATTATATTTATATTTTTGTTTGTAACTGCATCCAATGTGCTGTTGCCTAAGGTTAAGGATGATGCTACTAAAAAACCGATTAATATGATACGTTCCTGCAATGTCCTTGAAAAAAACACTGTTGATGTTGTAATTTTAGGCAATTCCAATGCGTACCGCGGAATAAATCCAATGAAAATATGGATGGACTGCGGAATTACCTCCTGCCTGATCGGTCATTCATTTATTTCTGAGCCTGAGGCCTATCACAGAGCCAAAAGCTTTTTAGATAATCAGTCACCGAAAATGCTTGTTCTTGAAACAGACTGTTTATTTGACACAGGCAATGAATTTGACGAACAGGGTAATCTCATATACAAGGATGAAGAAGTTGAAGAAACAGGCTTTGGAATAAGTGCCATACAGAATAAGCTGGATGAAGCCGAGCAGGAAATACTGGCAGCTCTTAACAGCAAATACCCCACAATCAAATTCAATTACAGATGGAAACAGCTTACACTCAGGGAGCTTACAAATATTTCAAATCAGCGTGCCTTTACTTCCAGAGGGTTTTTAACAAGCAAGCATATAAAGCCATTTGTATATGGTGATACTTATATGGACCGAAACGATAAAGCAAAAGAGCCTATCGACAGTCTTCATTTAAAATACTTCAATAAAATAATTGACCTTTGCAAGGAAAAAGACATAAAGCTCGCACTTGTTACTATACCGTCAGGCTATAGCTGGAATATGCGCAAGCACAATACCGTCCAGGAGCTTGCAAAGGAAAACGGTCTTAGCTATATTGATTTTAACACAAGAAGTGACCTGATACCGACCTTTGACTGGACTAAGGACACAAAGGATGAGGGGCTGCATCTGAATAACACAGGTGCAAGCAAAATTACAGCAGCCTATGAAAAGCTTCTGAAAAATAAATACGGCTTAAAACCGACAAAGCTTACCGATGAACAAAGGGAGGTATGGAACAGCGATACCGAAATTTTCTATGAAATAAATTTCAACTTCCCTAAAGAAAAAACAAGAAAAATATTGGAGAAAAATCAAAAAAATTTTAAATAAAAGCTATGAAAAACACTAAGAAAAATATGAAAGGTTTAGTACGTTCATTATCATTTATTCTTGTATTCTGCCTTATTTTTGCTTACTGCTCTAACGTCTTTTCACCTAAGGGCAAAACAGATTCTACGGGAATGTCATCCTGTATCACAGGTGCATACAAGGCTGAGGCAAAAAACTCAATTGACGTGATGATGGTCGGAAATTCCGATATTTACAGAGCAATTAATCCCATTCAGATATGGGAGGACAAAAGAATAACAACCTGCGTAATGGGTATGCCCAGCATTACCACTGCTGAGATTTATCACAAGCTGGTTGAGATGTTCAAATATCAGTCACCCAAGCTTGTCGTTTTTGAAACGGACTGTATGTTCACAACAATCAACAAATTTGATAAAAACGGCAATCTTGCTGAGGATGATAACAAGCGAACAATCAAACAGGGTATCGCCTATGGCATAAAAAAATTTCACGAGAATTTTACAAATGTTGACGAAGCTATCATCGCAGGAATCAACTACAAATTCCCTTTGATGAAATATAATTACAGATGGAAGGACCTTAACAAAAACGATTTTGTTAACCTCAGAGGCAAGTATAAATTTATTGCAAAGGGCTTCATTGCTGATAAAAAGGCACAGCGCTTCGAGCACGGCAAAACATACCTTGGCAAACAGAACTCAAAAGCAGAAGAAATTGACAGAAACACGCAAAAGTATTTTGACAAAATCCTTGACCTTTGTCAAAAACATAATTGCCGCCTTGCATTGGTTTCAATTCCTGCAGGCACAAGCTGGAATTACAGCAAGCATAATGCTGTTAAAGAGCTTGCAGCAAAAAACAATTTAATTTTCATAGATTATAATACTGATATGAATAAAATTGATAATTTCAACTGGGAAACGGATACAAAAGACGGCGGCAATCACCTTAACTACAGTGGTGCAGTAAAGGTTACATATGCTTTTGAGCAGGAGCTGACCGACACATTTAATCTTACGCCCAGTGAGCTCAGCGAGGATGTTATCAGCAGTTGGAACGAGGATACCGAAAGATTTTACAGCGAGGTTATAAACGAGGAATAATGTTCACTAAGTCACCACCTGAAATTCATTATGAAAAAATCGGAACAGGCAAACCGCTTATTCTCCTGCACGGCAACAAGGAGGATCACACAATTTTCAATAAGCTGACAGCTTCATTAAAAAACAGCTTTACCGTATATTCTATTGACAGCAGAGGTCACGGCAAAAGCAGCAATACCGAGGAACTTCATTACACGGATATGGCAGATGATGTACTGCGCTTTATTGATGAGCTAAAGCTTGAAAAGCCTTGCTTCTACGGCTTCAGTGATGGCGGAATTATAGGTCTGCTCTGCTGCATCAAAAGACCTGATGCTTTTGAAAAAATGATCATATCCGGTGCAAACATCACACCAAACGGCTTAAAGCCATTAATCCGTTTGGGTTCGGAAATATCATATTTCTTTAGCCACGACAAACGCACAAAAATGATGCTGACTGAACCGAATATTACTGTCAGCGAACTAAAAAAAATCAAATGCCCCACTCTTGTTTTGGCAGGAGAATTTGATATAATACGCAAAAAGGAAACACATCTGATTGCTGACAGTATACCAAACTCAACCTTGAGAATCATAAAGGGTAAGGGTCATGGTGATTATGTCGTAAATTCTGATTATTTAAGAGGTACAATAACCGAATACATATTATGAAAAAGCCTTACGGACAAAATCCGTAAGGCTTCACTTTTATACTTTTTCTTTGATTGGCACCCATATTTCACTTTTGTAATCGTCAGATGTCATATTACCTGCACTGTATGCCTCAATATTAAACTCATATGTCAGCTCATATTCACCGGACGGCACAAACTCACTGGCAATAGTGTGCCAAGCCTGCTGCATAGCCTGCGGCATGGGTCCGACACATTCAAACACCACCCAGGTTCTTGCAGGAATTGTGTTAATTCTGTAGCCCTCAGGCACTTCAACATCAGGAGCACAAGTGCAGCCGATTGCATAATCAAACAGTTCACCGGAATACCTGGAATAATTGTTGTAGCATATTCCAAGCAAGTCCTTGCTGCCGGACAAATTACTGAGCAGGGTCTTGACTGTACCATCCTGCCAGCTTCTTGTCCAAAATTCCGGTATAGTATTTTTGTTGTTGTCATTGTCCACCATATGCTGTTCAACCTTTTCAAGCACGGTGAAGGCATCCTTTTTTACAATCCTGTAATTGTCCTTTTTGAAATTTTCCATAAAACCACCTCTTAATGTTATTGATACGGAAAGAGGAGAAAAATATTTCAGCTTATCACCGCATTCTCTTGCACCTGATGGTGTAATGCCGTGAAACTCCTTGAATGCTCTTGTGAAGCTTTCAGGCGTTTCATATCCATATTTAAGAGCAATATCAATTACCTTAGCCTTTTGCTGCAAAAGCTCACTGCCGGCAAGTGTGAGCCGTCTGTATCTGACATAATCTCCCACGGTATAACCACACAAAGCACTGAAAATCCTTTGAAAATAATAGCTTGACATACAGGCTTTTTGTGCAAGACAGGAATAGTCAATCTCATCTGTCAAATGATCTTCAATATAATTGATTGCATTCTGCAGACTATCGGTAATGTTCATAAGCCTCTCCTTTCCGCTGACCCGATGATTTCGGGTACATCAGCATTTTACTAAAAAGCAGTTTAATAATCCTGATATTTTATGCACAATTATATCAGATATCAGCAAAAAACGGAGTATAAAAATACTCCGTTTAAATTTATTTTTTTGCTGTATTTTCCTGATTTCTGAACACAACCAGCTTGTCATAAATAAATTCAGTTATCATATTACAAGCCATTGTTACGCCGAGAACAACATATTCAATTGCTGAAAAATCAGCAAACCTTGCAGTAAAGTAATTACCCAAAACAACAGTAACAGGGGTAAACACCGCATAAAAAGCAAGAACCTTAAGCATTGCAATCGGCACATTAGCGGCTGATTTAAAGGTGAATTTTCTGTTAAAGGTAAAGTTCCATATAACAGAAAGCAGCAATGCAATCAGATACATCGGACCGTATTCATTTTCCATAATCCTTGCAAAAGTGTCATTGCTTTCAAGCGCCCTTTGCATAAAAGGCAGTTTAATAAGCACCTCATTCATCAAAGTAAAGCTGAGCACCTGAATAATCCCTGCAGATGCAGAAAAGAGTGCAAACTTAATAAACTGAAGAATGCTTTTTGATTTATTATCATCTTTAGAGTTTTTATCACTCATATTATCACCCTGATTTCATTGTAACAGACATAGTTAAACATTGCAAGAAAAATAAAAAATAAAAGCACATTCATTACGAACGTGCTTTTAAACTAATGTATTGTAAAATTATTCCTGTGCAGGAGCGCCAACAGGACAAACACCTTCGCAAGCGCCGCATTCAATACAAGTGTCAGCATCAATAACGAACTTACCGTCACCCTCTGAAATAGCACTTACAGGACATTCAGCAGCACAAGCGCCGCATGAGATACAATCATCTGAAATTGCGTATGCCATTATAGATACACCTCCTACATCATCAAGCTATACCAATAATATAACAGTATATTATTAAAAAATCAAGTGATTTTTACTCATTTGAAGATTTTTCTTTAGAATTGTCAAAATTACCTTTTTTGACAACTCGTACCTCAGACCTGTTAACTGAAACAGGCAGTGCCTCAGGTGCTTTATCAAGCTGAACCTTAAGCATACCGGTAAGAATTGAAACATCAACAACAGTTCCCCTGCCCTCACGGCAATCAACAACCGCACCCTTTCTCGGTGTGATTTTGTTGAGATATTCATATGAATTCTGTTCATATTTCAAGCAGCACAAAAGTCTGCCGCAGGTTCCGCTGATTTTACCGGGCGCCAGGGACAAGCCCTGATCCTTAGCCATTTTTATTGAAACACTGTGAAAATCATCCAGAAATGTAGAGCAACAGAAGGGTCTGCCGCAAATGCCAAGACCGCCGAGCAATCTGCTTTCATCACGCACTCCGATTTGTCTGAGCTCAATTCTTTTGCGGAAATGCGCAGCTAAATCCTTAACTAACTCTCTGAAATCAACCCTGCCGTCTGCAGTAAAGTAAAAAATAATTTTTGTTCTGTCAAAGGAACATTCTGCATCTGTAAGGAACATTTCAAGATTATGATTTTTTATTTTTTCAGCACACACAACAAGTGCATCCTTTTCATAAGCCTTGTTTTCCTCAATGATTTTTAAATCTTCCTCTGTGGCAATTCTCTTAACCGGCTTAAGCGGTGCAACAACCTCGTCATCGTCAACCTCTTTAACATTTGACTGTGCAGTACCGCACTCAATACCCTTTGCAGTTTCAACCACAAGCACCTGACCCTTTCGGCAATCAATACCACAGGGATCAAAATAGTAAGTTTTGCCTGTATCCTTAAAACGGACACCAACAACCTTTGTCATATATATCCTCCAAATAGCCTATCTGCCAATGGCTTGTCTAAGGCTATAACATATTTTTGTAATAAGCAATGAATTGTTTGAATTCTTAATTGCCATCTCCTTAAGTTTATCACAAATAGCAATTAAGTCAATAAGCTTTTGACGTGTTATCCTATTTTTTAGCATGGTAACTGTTTCCGTCTGTCCCGAAATCAGGTCAGCAGACGGCTTGTACACCAATGCATCTCTGAAAATATTTTTCAAAAAATCCATTGCAAGAATAATGCTTTGCCTGTCATTCTGAAAAGCAGAACACGCCGTTAAAAGCGAATATTCGCTGTCACCCACCAATGCACTGCAGACATTCAGGCAGATATCCGTTATTTCGCTTACCCTGCCGTTTTGTAAAGAACCAAGAGCCTTGCCTATATTTCCGTTAAAGGTTTCAAGCTGACGTGCTGCAGAAGCAATATCCGCACTCTCAGAATGTGCAGCAATATACTGTGAACCCTCTTTAATATCTACACCCTCAAGGCTCACAACAACACTGCGTGACAGCACAGTTTCAAGCAGCATACTTTTTGATGAAACAGTCATTATAAAAATCACATATTCAGGCGGTTCTTCCAGAATTTTCAGCAATGCATTCTGTGCAGAAGCATTCATACACTCAGCATTACCCAGAATGTAAACCTTATATTCAGCCTCGTTAGGGCACATAAAGGCATCATTAACTATATTTCTTACTACATCAACGTGAAATGAATTACTGCCGCCCTCAGCAATATGCTCAATAATATCAGGATGAATCCCCTGCTCCGCTTTACGGCACTGCCGGCACTCACCACAGGGCTTATTATCGCCGCGGCAGACAAGAGCACCTGCAAGCCTTCTTGCCAAAGTTTTTTTACCAAGACCGTGCTCGCCCTCAATAATCAGAGCATGAGGAAAACGCTTGGAGTCAATAAGACACCCAAGCTGTTCAACAACACGTGTATTCCCGATAAAGTCAAGCTTGTTCATTTTAAAGTTTCTTAAAATCCTCTACATTAATAACAAATGCCACTGCACCGAATTCCTCAACATCAACAGGCTTTTTTAAAAGCGAACCCTCAATCGTGCTTTCAACAGATGTTTCTTTAAGTACTCTTTTGGTTACATTATTTCTGATAAGGTCAAATAAATCATCAACTCTGTCATCATTAACACCATACAAAATTGTTGTCTGACCGCTCTGTAAAAACTGACCCTGTGTTGCTATTTTGGTTGAAAAAAATCCCTCGGCACTTGTAACTGCAAGCACCTGCGGTAAATCCTTATTCGATACAATCGCTATAACTAATTTCATAAAATCACCCTTTATATACTTATTGTCAAATATCTAAAACTATCACATATTAATTATAATTTATATTAAAGGATAATTCAACATCAGTCCATTTTTATTTTAAATAAATTTACATTTAATTCACTGCATGTTTAAACACATTATCATTGCAAAACAGTCGCTACTGCCACCACAACAGGCATTGTAGCGATTGACAGCACAGATGACTGTGCCGCAAGCTCCGAACCAAGAGCAGTATCATTGTGATACTTCGCAGCATACATAGCAGTGTTTGTAGCTGTGGGGGCTGAGGCTGAGATTGCCATAGCCACAAGCAGTGCCCCCCTGACACCGCAAAGATAAAACACACCTATCATACAAAGAGGTATAACCAGCAGTCTTAAAAATGAAACAAAATAGATTTCCTTTTTTGCAAACATATCCTTAAAGCTTGAATTCGCTAAAAAGGTCCCGAAAACAATCATTGCAAGCGGAGAATTACAGCTTCCCACAAGCTCCATCGGATATTCAATAACATCCGGAATATCAAGCTGTAAAAAGAACAGCGGCAATCCGATTAACACAGATATTGTACCGGGATTGAAAACAATCTTTTTTAAATCCAGCTTAGCCTCATGACCTGATATTTCATAAATACCAACAGTAAAGGCAAACATATTGAATACCGCAACATAAACAGAGCAGTAAAAAATACCCTCTGTCCCTATAACACTTTTTGCCAACGGCAACGCAAGAAACGCAGCATTGGAAAGAATTGTGGCATAATGGTAAATGCCACGCTCCTTGAGCGACCTTTTTCTGAAAGTTAAAAGTGAAATAAGCATACCGAAAATATGAGTTGCAAAGGCACAGATAAAAGCAATAAATATGCCCTTAACATGCTCTGCCGAATACTCCATTGTCATAAACGTATGAACAATAGCTATAGGCAGAATAACATTGAAAAGCAAATCAATTAATCTCTTTGCATCCTTTTGCTTAAATACACCTGTTTTGTCAGTTACAAAACCGATCCCTGCAATAAGATACAAAACCAAAACCTGCAATGCTATTGTTTTTAAATTTTCTAAAAACAAAATATAATCCTCTAATTTAAACTATTTAATTTATTTTTCATGCTTTATCTGCAAAACTGCAAACAGTCCCGCAGCAAAATAACTGATACTCGTATAATCCACCGGATAAAGCACCTCACCTTTACCTGTGATAATGATTACTATCCTCGGTAAGGCAATTACCGATGCTAAGACAAAGGTTGATAGTGCAGAAAACACAAAAAGCTTTGAGGCTCTGCCGCTGTTATCCAGAATTAATACATAGCTGAAAAAGAACATCAGCATAAATGACAGCAGTAAAAATTCCAGCACGGTATCCGAATCCTGCTTAACATCAACAATTTTTATCATAATGAGTATCAGACGGGTAAACGACCATAACACAGGAACAAGATGCAGAAATGTAAAATTCCTGAAATCGTAATTTGAGCCCTTTGCCGTAATGGAAAACACAGCAAAATAGAAACAGCAAATGAGCGCAGCCAGCCCGGACAATACAAGCGGGATTATATAGGCATACTCAACATATGCTGTTTTGGAAATATAGTCATAGCAACGAAAGCACTTATGCAAAAAATCGGCAAACATTGTTACTGACAAAAAGACAGAGCTGAAATACAATTTTCTATTACCGTCTGACAAATCTATCGGCATTAAATTCTCACACCTGTTTGAATAAAGCCCCGCCAAACCGACAGCAGCAAAAACAAGAACATAAACGATAACCGGCATTATCGTACTGCCGTTAATATATCCCGTGCTGTTATCGGTAAATCTTAAAAGCTGAAAAAAGTGCACAAGACAGGAGGAAAAAACCAATACTGCAATTAAATAAATCGGTAGCTTTCCTCTTGCTCTCTGCACTTTTTTTCTCCTTATTATCTGTTATTTAAGTCCTTAAATTCTCTTGCACGGCTGACACTCTTATATGCCGGACGAATAATTTTACCGTTGGAGGTTAATTCCTCAAGTCTGTGTGCACACCAGCCCGCAATACGTGCTGTGGCGAAAAGAGGAGTATATAAATCCTCAGGTATACCAAGCACTTTATATACAAGACCTGAATAAAGGTCAACATTGGCACACATTGTTTTTTCAACACCCTTTACCTCTGCAAAGACTTCAGGTGTTAAAAGCTCGATATTTTCAAGGGTTACAAATTCCTTTTCATAGCCCTTTTCATAAGCAAGTTTTCTTGCATTTTCTTTAAGAATAACTGCTCTTGGATCGCTCTTTGTATAAACGGCATGACCCATACCGTAAATCAGACCTAAACCGTCACCGGCATCACCGTTCATAATTTTTACAAGGTAATCCTTAATCTGTGACTTGTCTGTAGGGTCAGAAACATTTGCAAGAATCTCGTTCATCTGATTTGCAACTCTGATATTCGCACCGCCGTGCTTTGGACCCTTCAATGAACCGAAGCCTGCAGTAATGGCTGAATATGTATCTGTACCGCTGGAGGTAAGAACTCTTGTTGAAAAGGTAGAGTTATTACCGCCGCCGTGGTCAGCATGAAGCATAAGACAAATATCCAGAAGCTTTGCTTCCTCTCGTGTGAACTGCTTATCAGCCCTTAACTGATATAAAATACACTCAGCAGTTGAATGCTCCTTTTTTATAGGATGAAGAAACATTGTTTTATTATAGAATGAACGGCGCTTAACCTGATAAGCAGAGTTCATAATAGTAGGCATCTGTGCAATGAGCTGAAGTGACTGACGCAGAACATTCGGAATGGAAATATCGTCAGGATTTTCATCAAAGGAATAAAGAATCATAACGCATCTCGCCATTTTATTCATAATATCCTTTGAGGGATTTTTCATAATCATATCCTCAATAAATTCGTCAGGCAGTTCTCTGCACTCAGCAAGCACCTCCATAAGACTTACAAGCTGCTGCTCTGTCGGGAGTTCACCGAAAAGAAGAAGCCATACCACCTCTTCAAATCCGAATCTGTCATCCTTAACAACACTTTTGACTATATCGTTTATATCATAGCCACGGTATGACAGCTTACCATCCTTAGGCACCTTTTCACCATCGATTATGTAATAGCCTTCAACTGAACAAATTCGTGTAAGACCCGCCATAACACCTGTTCCGTCGCTGTTTCTTAAACCTCTCTTAACCTGATATTTCTTATAATCAGCAGGCTTAATTGAGTTATTCTTGTCAAGCTCGCCGCAAAGGTTTGACAAAGCGTCCATTGATATTGGTGAAATATAATTAGTAGGCATAAATTATCTCCTTTCGCATAGTTTGTAATAACTTATAAATTACATTAATAAAATTTAATAATAGATTTATTATACATTTATTTTTAATCAAAGTCAAGGAGATGGGAAATTTGAAAAGAGCATTGATTATATATGCAATTCTGTTTGCAATCACAATTGCTGTGCCTGCAATAGTCTGCTTTGGAAAATTTTCAGGCAGCAGCAATGGTGAATTGGTTAACATATTCAGGCAGTGCATTACTCTATTTGAGTGTTATCACTGATTTTTTTAAGATTTATATCAGACTTAACGGAAAAACTTACCGTTTTAAAATACTTGTTCCAGTCATCTGATAAAAGCTCATAGGATTCAGGGCTGTCCTTTGCAAGATACTCACCCACCCTTATTGAATCACTGTCATGCTCCTGACAGGCTGAAAATGCACGGCTGCACAAATAAGAAATTTTTTCCTCCGCTTTGCTGCATATCATTTTAAGATGTTCTTCTTTAAGAACATTTGCAATACCTTTTTCAACCTCATTAATCATAAGATGACCCTTGACATCCACCTTAAAAACAACGCCTCCGTCAACAATGTCAACCTTCTTTTTTATTTTTGTGGGTATTACCTCAATACCGATATTGCCTAAATCCTCGTCATGAATTTCAAGGTAACAATTTTTAATTTTACCCGACATAAGCATAAAACCAAGCGTTTCCTCTTCATCAAGAATATAGGATAATTTATCATTGCTGAATATGGCTATTCCGCTGAGCTCAACATTATCCTGATCAGCACGCTCTTTAAGAACAGGCAAATACATATCGGTCGTCTTGTCAGCATACAAATTCAGCAAATCATTCGTGGTAATATAAATACTTGTGCCCATTTTCTGACCATTCCCGATAAGATAAACCATATTTTCAACAGGAACATGTGCTCCGTCCTCAGAATTCTCCAGCACCTTTTTCGCATCACCGTCAGCCATACAAACAGCAACATCTGCACGGGCATCTGACGAACGAAGAAAATAGTCAAGCTTATTATTAAGGTCAGTTTCACAAATCTCACGGCTGAACACGATGATTTTATTGTGACCGAAAAACAGTTCCTTTGACATAGCCTTGTTCAGGTTGGAAATCGCCTCAACAATTGTTGTCCCCTTTTCAACAGTATTTATTGTCATATTGCCCTCCGGCTTTTCAACACCCGTTGATTTACCGGGATTAAGACTCTGAACGGTAAGCTGCACCCCATCCTCATCATTGTCAATACCTACACCTTCAATAACAATCAGGTTTTTCAGATTGGTCTGGTGCATACAACCGGAAAAAACAGAACAAATTAAAGCAATACATACAATTATTTTAAACATTTTAAAATTTTTCAATTAGCTCATCACCTGAATTCTTTTTCTTAAATATGAGAGTAAACAGCGGTATTAAAACACAAGCCACAAGATAAGGTGCTATAAGAGCTGTTGGTGTAATCGTACTTGGATCTGTAAATTCAGTCAGGGCAAATGATACTGCCAGTGCCAAAACAGAAAAAACTATACATTTAGTACTATTTTTGTAGCTTTTGATTGAAATTGATGAACAGTAAATAAGCAATACTGATTTTATAAATATGCCGAATATCCAGAAGGAAATCTGCAAAACATCAAGCCTTTCAAACAACCCGATTTTCGCAAGCTGAAACATAGTGTAAACAGGAAAGGCCTGTAAATTTGCTGCATCGCCCATTGTTGCGTTAATGAAAAGAATCAGTATAAATGTTGTTAAAAACGATGCTATTACTGAAAAAACAAAGGGTTTAACTGCTGAGCCGTTAACCTTTTTCCCAAGGCACAGCAGCACCACAACCTCAACAGAGCTTGAGGTCATATAAAGAACATTCTCTGCAATTGCCTGATTGCTGTTTGCTATAACGGGATAAAGATTAATCTCATCATAATTCTTGAAATTAAAAATTGTACCCACAAGCACAGTCAATACTATCAGTATAAATCCAAAGGCTGAAAAACGGCTTAATCCCTCGATTCCGAACCTTGATGAATAGCCTGCACAAACTGCTATTATCAGCGAAAACACCCATGCAGAAGATTCAGGATTCAGCACCGTTGAGGCAAAATATGAAAATCTGCTGATATTTACACCTGCTAAAAATATAAAATACAATGCATAAAAAAGATTTACGCCCTTTACTTCAAAAGGGTTTTTATTATTTTTATAGCACCATATGGCAGGCAGGCATAAAAGAAGATTAAGCCCCAGTGCAATGACTATACTTATCAGCATATCCGTATTAACCAGACCGGAAGAAACAGACTGCATATTTGTCAGTGTTACAACTACACGGCTTATATAAAGCATAAAGAATATGCTTATAGGAGCAATTTTATTTCTTTGTGAACTTATCAATATTGGCACCTCTCAATTCGCTGATTCTGACCTTTCGCTGCGACAGCCTTTTCCAGCTTTCACGATAAAAAATATCGCCCAGGGAATGTTTATCAAGCGGTGAAATCGGAGAAGAAAGCGGCACTCCATACGGATTAACACTGCATATATTTATAAACAGCACACCTGCACCAAGTATTATGCCGTACATTCCTGTTAATCCTCCTATTATAATAAACAGAAATCTCAAAACTGAAACACTTTCATAAAGCGGATAAACAACATATGACGATATGGCAGTCGTAGCAATAACAACAAGCATAGGTGCACCGATAAGCCCTGCTGTAACTGTAGTTTCACCGATAATAATACCGCCTATAATTGATATTGCGTGACCTATTGTTTTCGGCAGTCTTAAGCCTGCCTCTCTCATAATCTCATAAAGAACCAAAATCATAAGTGCTTCTGTCATCAGCGAAAAGGGAGTATTAATTTCCTCAGAAGCTATAGTAAACAACAAACTTGTGGGCATAAGCTCCTGATGAAAGGTGCCGATTGCAACATAGAGTCCCGGCAGAAAGATAGAAAGAATAAAGCTGAAATACTTTAAAATCCGTATAAAACCGGCATAAAACGGCGGATTGTCATAGTCATCGACAGACTGAAAATTATCGCTGAACAGTGAGGGTACAAAAATTACAAAGGGTGTGCCCTCAACCATAACGAGCACCCTGCCCTCAAGCAGCTTTGACACCGCAACATCAGGCCGTTCCGTATTGCTTACACAACTGAAAAAGGATTTTATATCTGTATCAAGAAACGGTACAAGCTCACCATAATCAAGCAGCGTGTTCAGATTAGCTGATTTAAGTCTTTGCTCAACACCTTTTACAAGCTCAGGATCTGCCCTGTTGTCAATATAACCGATAACAACAGGCGTTGATGCTGCCGAGCCCATTTTTATCTGCTTGAATTTTAAATGATGTGTTTTAAGTCTTTTTCTGAGAAGTGCCTTGTTATCGTTAAGTGCTTCAATAAAGCACTCCTTGGCACCCCTTACATTGCTTTCGTTTGACGGTTCATCAACACTGCGCTTGCTCCAGCCCTGAATGCCGAACACGAGCGCTTTATTATTTCCGTCAAGAATGAACACACAGAAGCCGGACATCAGAAAATAGTAGCAATCATCAAAGGTTGTCGCCTCTTTCATTTCAAGCGAATTAACAACCTTCAGCTTAATCGTTTCCATAAGCTCCTGCTTTGTTTCAAATTCAAGCTCTCTGCCAAGAATAGGATTCATTACCATCTGCGATAGCTGCAGCGAATCAATTAATCCGTCCATAACACAGAAAAAGCCTTTTACCCCACATATTACAGCCTCACGCAGAAGAAAATCCGAGCAATCCTTATAATCATCCTCAAATCTTTTCTTATTCAAATCATAATCTGTGAAAAGATTATCTGTTGAGTTTTCCACAATTATTTTCACAGCCTTTCCTTCATAACAAAAATATAATGCTGAAAATCAGCACTGTTATACGTCTTGATTAATTTTTGCATAATAAAGAAAATTATTCACAAAATGTTATAGTAATACAAACAAAAGGTGATTATATGGCGATAAATTTTATAAGAGCAATAATAATTTATGTAGTAATAATTATTGCTGTAAGACTTATGGGAAAAAGACAGGTCGGCGAGCTTAAGCCCCACGAGCTTGTTATCACAATACTGATAAGTGCAATAGCAGTTATTCCTTTGGAGGAAAACTCAATGCCCCTTGCAAACTGTCTTGTACCCATTTTGCTGTTTGTAAGCCTTGAAATCATAATGAGCGTTATATCAATGAAAAGCCTTTGGTTCAGAAATCTTCTGCAGGGCAGACCGATATTCATTATAAGACAGGGCAAGCTTGACCAGAAAAAGCTTAAACAGCTCCGCCTCACAATGGATGATGTTGTTGATGCATTAAGACAAAAGGATGTATTTGACATCAGTCAGGTTGAGGATGCGGTAATTGAAACAAACGGCTCAATATCCGTTCTTCCAAAGGCTGAATATCAGCCCTTAACTGCATCTGACATAAATCTTTCCGTTAAAGAAAAGGGTATGCCTGTGGCAATTGTTATTGACGGAAAGCCCGTAAATGAATACTTTAACGAATATAAGCTTAAGGACAGTGAAATTGAACTTGTACTGCAAACTGTCAACAGAGATGCAAAACGGATTATGCTTTTAACCATTGACGATGACGGCAATACCTATTTAATTGAAAAGGAGAAGCAATGAAAAGACTTTTTATAGCAATCGCATTTCTTGCACTGGCATTCGGTCTGTGCACCTTTGAGCAGATAACAATAAATAAAACCTATTCTCAGGCAAACCGCTACATTGACCGTGCCATTGAACAGGTTGAAAAACATGATTTTAAGGGCGCTGAGGAAACCTGCAGCACCCTTGATGAATATTGGGACAGCAAACAACAATATCTAACTGCGATGATTGACCACGGCTCACTTGACGATACAGGTGTAACAATCACATCACTTAAAGATTTAGCAAAGAATGAAAGCGACGATCTTGAGAGTGAGCTTATAACAGCAAAAAATCAGATTAAATCAATCTATGATAATCAGAAAATCACATTCGGTAATATATTCTGATGTAAATTACCTTTGCAATTCAACAAATTTTTCTAGCATTTCACTGTATTCAGCACAGTAATTATTCAGCTCCTCTACAGTCAGTCTGATATCGGTCAGCAAATTCTCAAAATCATATAAATCCGAATCAGTTGAATCCACAAGAACAATCAAACGCTGAGAAAGCAGACTGATATATGAAAATTTGTCAACCGCCTCAAACCTCTGCTTTTTAATCGTTTTATACTTCCCCTCAATACCTTCCGTTTCCGCGGCACGCATTTTATCCCCTCCTCTTCAGCCGTATCTGTGCCATAATGCTCTGCCAGATTTATAATACGAAGCCCCTGACTATCAGCATATTTCACAGTGTAAGCCGTTCCGCCGTAAGAGCTGTTCAGATAGCAGATACAGCAGGAGCTGTTATCCACCATAAACCTATTGCGCCTGTGCATACAGCCATTGTAATACTGCGATGAGGTGTATATCACCTTGTCGCTTTTTTCAATAATTGAATTGTATATATCAATATCATTTTGCCTCCAGCTTTTAGTTTGATTTTCACAAGGCAGTGCAAGCACTAATTTTATACATTCATTATTGTCCTTTGCTTTTAAAACAGCTAACGCACATAATGTATCAAACCCCAAGGCTCCTCCGCAGATAAATGTGTCATAGCCTTCATTTATAAGAATATTTATTTGCTTATTTAATTTTTCATATACCTTTGATTTTTCCTCCGACATTTTTCTGTGACCCGAAAAACAGCAGGTTTTATTCTTCATAGTTTTCCTTTCAACTGATAGATTTTGTTTTTGCATAACAACAAACAAGAGCTCTATAAGAGCCCTTGTTTGCTATTCAAATAGATTACCAAAATAATTTTTATCTATTTCATTTATTAGAAAGTCAACAACATCAGTATCCATCTCATCAACAGATCGGCTTAATTCTTCATCCAGTAACTCATTCAGTTCTTCATTGGTTAACGGGTCATCGCTTTGTTGTACTCTTTTTAACTCTTCAACTGAATAATGTATGGAATCTAATAAACTAATATATTTTCTCAATACAATAATTAAAACTTTATAAAGCAATTTAATAAATGTTTCATAAATAAAAAACACAATCTTTATCATTCTATACTAATTAACTCTTTAATAAGATTTTCAAGTGCTGTTTGACTTTTAGGGTCTATCTTATCCCATAATTTTATAATCTCAGCCTCTTTTTCTGACAACTTATCATATTTTTCATTTTTTCCTAATAATTGAGCAGGCGTTATACCAAACCCTCTGCAAATTGCCAATAGAGTTTCAAGTTGCGGCATAGCTTTTTTATTAAAAATATTTGATACTGTACTTGCAGGCAAATCACATTCAACAGCAACTTTATAATTCGTCCAATTTCTCATATCTCTTAATTCTATAATAGCATCCACAATATCCTCTGCATTCAGTATTTTATCAGTACTCATAACATCTCCCACCACCTGCTACTATTCTAATACATTTTTATGCAAAACTGTAGAACAGCTATTGGTATAATATTACAGCTTAACGTAAAGTCTAAAAAATCATCATTTTATCAGGTTAGCTTTACATATAAGTTGAACCATATCAGCTTTGTTATTATCATAACACAAATGAACTCTCAGTTGGTATATTAGAATTGTAGATAATATTTCCATTATTGAGTACATTTTGAACAACATAAAAAATTGTTACTTTATTGCAATCAGTTTTGTGACCTTTCAAAAACAATATAGGCAGGCTTTACAGCCTGCCTATATCGTTAATTGAAAACCAAATTTTTGACGTTGACAAAAAGAATAATATATACTATAATAAAATTGAACAAGGAGCTATCCGATAGACGGTTAGCCTATATAGTGTAAAAAAATAACTGCTACATTTGGACTATGGGGCGGTTATTTTTTTATGCTTGTTATGTAGCCTGTGGCAACAATCAGAATAATTACAATAAATGTTAAATACTCCATAGCATCACCCCCTAAAATGAATTAGAGGGATTTACCCTCTGTTCATAAGAGGGCTAACCGCCTACCGTTTATAGATAACTCCTTGCCGGACAGAATCCGTAAGACCGAAGTCCTGCATTTATAACACCATCAAATATGACAAAAATCAACATATTCAAACAATTAAAGGAGCTGAAAAATCAGCTCCTTTGCTTTATTTTAACAGTGAACGATACATTTTAATGTATTCATTTGCACTCTTTCCCCAACTCATATCACAGTCGAGTGCGCGCTTAACGAGAGTGCTCCAGCCGTCTGTATGATAAGCGTCGTTCGCTCTGTAAATAGCGCCAAGCATATCATAGGCATTATATGTTTTGAAGGTGAAACCATTTCCCTCTCCATCACCGCAATCAGTGATGGAATCCTTAAGACCGCCTGTTTCACGAACGATAGGCAATGTACCGTAACGCAGTGCAACCATCTGTGACAGTCCGCAAGGCTCGCTCTTACTCGGCATAAGGAACATATCCGCACCTGCATAAATTTTTCTTGCCAGATCAGGAACAAATCCAATTGTAATGCCAACCTTATTCGGGTACTTATCGTGAAGATAGCGGAAGAAGTTTTCATACTGCCATTCACCGCTGCCGAGAACAACGTACTGAATATTTCTTTCGCAAAGGCTCTTTTCAAGAACCTCTTTCATAAGGTCAACACCCTTATGACCAACAAGACGTGAAACTATACCGATTACAGGCACATTCGCATCAACATCCAGACCCATCATTTTCTGCAGCTCTTCTTTATTCTTCGCCTTGCCGCTGAAATCGTCGGAATTATAATTTACCCAGATATCCTTATCTGTTTCGGGATTATAGCCGTCAACGTCAATGCCGTTAAGAATACCGCAAAGCTTCCAGCTTCGCTGATTTAAGATGGGGTCAAGACCGTGGCTGAACCATGGGTCAAGAATTTCCCTTGCATAGCTTGGTGAAACAGTTGTAACCTTATTTGCACACTCAATACCGGCCTTCATAAAATTAACAAGACCATCATAAAGAATTAAATTATTATGCTCAGGTGCAATACCGAGAACATCATTGAGAAGTTCGTCGCCGTATTTACCCTGATACTGAATATTATGAATTGTGAAAACGGTTTTGATATTTTCAAAACCCATTCTGTTCGCATAATAGCAGCTGTAATAAAGCGGAGTCAACGCACTCTGCCAGTCGTTACAGTGAATGATATCAGGTTTCCAATCGATAACAGGAATGATTTCAAGCACTGCCCTTGCAAAGAATGCAAAACGCTCTGCATCATCATAGTGACCATAGATGCCGTCACGCTTAAAGTAATACTGATTATCAAGGAAATAATAGATAACACCATTTGCTTTCGCCTCAAACACACCGCAGTACTGTCTGCGCCAGGAAACAGGAACAGAAATTGATGTGATAAATTTCATTTTATCCTTATATTCCTGCTTAATGCTGTCATAAAGGGGCATAACAACACGGCAGCCGATGAGTCTTTTTCTCAGTGCAACAGGCAATGAGCCTGCAACATCTCCCAAACCACCTGAAGCCATAAATGGAAGTGCTTCAGATGCAACGTATAATACTTTCATTCTCTATAAACCTCCTAAATCCTTGTATCCTTTGACAGGCAAATAGGGAAAGTATCAGCACCTGATAATTCAACACCGCTTTTAATATTAACATTTTTATCTGCAATAACACAGGTGATTTTTGAATTTTCGCCGATAACTGTATCCTGCATAAGAATTGAATTTTTAACAACAGCACCCTTGCCGATTTTAACACCCTTGAAGATAATACAGTTTTCAACCTGACCCTCAATGATACAGCCGTCTGCAACAAGGCTGTTTTTCAGCGATGATTCAACACCATAGATTGCAGGCATATCGTCACGCTCCTTGGTTGAAATTGTGTGCCTAAAGAGCTTTTTCCTGTTCTCCTTTTCAAGGATTGACATTGAAATATCATAATAGCTCTGAACCGAATCAATTGTTCCGACAAAGCTGTCAGTTGCATCATAAGCATGAATTTTCAGCTTATCAACATTAGACATAATAATATTTCTCTGATAAGAAATTTCATTTTTTGAATGTGCAGCCGTTACAAGTGTTTCAAGCAGATACTTTTTCATAATCATAACATTGCAGGAGTAGAAAACATCCCCATCTGTATCCTTGTCAAGGCTCATTTCCGTAATTCTGCCGTCAGCTTCAACCTTATCAAAGCAAAGCACAGAGCCAATGCTCTTAGGCATTTTGCCCTTAACACCAAGGATTGTGATGTCAGCACCGCTTTCCTCATGCACATTAAATAAATCATTGTAATCTGTTGACAGAATGTGATTACAGTCGCTCATTAAAACATAGGTCTGGTTTGACTGATTTAAAAAGCCCATATTGCCGTAGATAGCATCAATTCTGTTGCCCCACATTTTTGCACTGCCCAGTGAAAACGGAGGAAGAAGATACAACCCATCGTTCTTTCTGTTCAAATCCCAGGGTTTGCCCGTGCCCACATGGTCCATAAGTGACTGGAAGTTTGCGTTTGTAACAACACCGATTTTTGCAACACCGCTGTCAACCATATTTGAAAGCGGGAAGTCAATCAGACGATAGCGTGAACAGAATGGGACCGAACCCATAGTTCTCATAGCAGTAAGGCTGTCAAGCGCCTCCTCATGAATATTTGCAAATACAATACCTAATACTCTTTTACCGTTCATTACAATCAAACCTCCTCTCCTGATTTAATCATTACCCCGGGAGCAACATACTGCCCCTTTGTAATCTTTGCACCGGCACCGATAACAGGAATGCCCCAGTCCTCAGGCTTTTCAAGCATCTCGGGAATTTCACCGATTTTTGCATCCTCCTCAATCACTGCATTTTCGGCAACGATTGAATAATAAACCTTAGCACCCTTTTTAACAGTAGCACCCGGCATAATAACACTGTATCTTACATCAGCCTCCTCTTCAATTGTAACATTTGAGGAGATAACACTGTAGTCAACATTGCCCTCAATCTCACAGCCCTCGCTGATTGATGAATTTTCGACAACAGCATTTTTGCCGATGTAGTGAGGCGGAGCAAGCGGATTTCTTGAATAAATTCTCCAGCTTGTATCGCTCAAATCAAGATCAACATTCGGGTTGATAATATCAAGATTAGCCTCCCAAAGAGAATCAATTGTGCCTACATCCTTCCAGTAGCCCTTAAATGGGTAAGCAAACATGCGCTCACCTGCGTCAAGCATTGACGGGATGATATTTTTACCAAAGTCATTTGATGAGCCCTCAGTATTTTCATCCTGAATCAAGTACTTTTTAAGCTTATCCCAGCTAAATACATAAACACCCATTGATGCCTTATTACTCTTAGGCTCAGCAGGCTTCTCGGCAAACTCATAAATCTCATCATTATCCTTGGTTGCAAGGATACCAAAGCGTGATGCCTCATCCCACGGAACCTCAAGCACTGCAATTGTGCAGGCAGCGTCATTCTTTTTGTGGAAATCAACCATTTTTGCATAATCCATTTTATAAATATGGTCACCTGAAAGAATTACAACATACTCAGGGTCATACTTTTCAATAAAGTTAATGTTCTGATAAATTGCATTTGCAGTACCCTTATACCACTCTGCACCGCCGATTGCCTCATAGGGTGACAGAATATGAATACCGCCGTGCTGTCTGTCAAGATCCCAGGGCTGACCGTTGCCAAGATAATCATTTAATTCAAGCGGCTGATATTGAGTCAGCACACCCACTGTATAGATACCGCTGTTAACGCAGTTTGAAAGCGGGAAATCAATAATTCTGTAATTTCCGCCGTATGGTACTGCCGGCTTGGCAATGTTTTTGGTTAAAACTCCCAGACGACTGCCCTGTCCGCCTGCTAAGAGCATTGCAACAACCTTATTTTTTTGTGCCATTTTTTATCTCCTTTGATTTTTTAGTATTTTTTGTATTTGCAGCTGACTTCTTAGCTTCAGTCTTTTCAAGATAGATTGCCGAAAGTCCGCTTAATTTAAGACCTATACTCTCATCATAGCCATTCATGGGAATATCCTTTGATTTATAGGTACCTGATAATCTGACCTTTTCACCGCCGTATTTTGAAAGTGAGGTGTCAAAGATTGTTTTATACGAGCCCTTTTCAGGAACGCCTATCCTGTACTCCTCAAAGCAGTTCGGTGTGAAATTGAACACTGCAATAATTTCCTTTCCTGACTTATCAATTCGTCTGAAAGCAATAACAGAATTTGCATTGTCCTCGCTGGAAATCCACTGGAAACCCTCCCAGCTGTAATCCACCTGCCACAGTGCAGGCGTTTTTTTGTAGAATTTATTCAGTTCTCTTGTGAAATCCTGCAGCTTTTTGTGCTTGTCATAATCCAGCAGCAGCCAGTCAAGACCCTGCTTATAATTCCACTCAATAAACTGACCGAACTCACTGCCCATAAACAAAAGCTTTTTGCCGGGGTGAGCAAACATATAAGCAAGAAACAGCCTGATACCGCTGAACTTCATTTCATAGTCGCCGGGCATCTTATTAATAAGACTTGCCTTGCCGTGAACAACCTCATCATGACTTATCGGCAGAACAAAATTTTCACTGAAGGCATAGAAAAAGCTGAATGTAATGCAGTTATGATTGCCCTTTCTGAACAGAGGATCCATTGAAGTGTAACGAAGCATATCGTTCATCCAGCCCATATTCCATTTGAAATTGAAACCCAGACCGCCTATATCCGTCGGCATTGTTATCATAGGCCAGGCCGTTGACTCCTCCGCTATCATCATAACCTCGCCGTGCTCTTTAAACATTGCACAGTTAAGCTCCTTGAAAAATTCAACTGCCTCAAGATTTTCTCTGCCGCCGTTTACATTCGCAATCCATTCACCGTTTTCTCTGCCGTAGTCAAGATAAAGCATTGATGCAACAGCATCCACACGCAGTCCGTCAAAATGAAATTTGTCGACCCAGTACATTGCAGAAGAAATAAGAAATGATTTAACCTCATTCTTTCCGTAATCGAACACCCTTGTTCCCCATTCCTTATGCTCGCCTTTACGGGGGTCTGAATACTCATAGGTGCATTCTCCATCGAACTCATAAAGACCATAGGCATCCTTCGGGAAATGAGCCGGCACCCAATCAAGAATAACGCCGATATCTGCCTTATGACAGCAGTCAATGAAATACATTAAATCATCCGGCGTACCATAACGTGATGTGGGAGCAAAATATCCTGTCACCTGATAGCCCCATGAGCCATCAAACGGATATTCCATAATCGGCAGCATTTCAATATGCGTATAGCCCATATCCTTAACATAAGGAACAAGCTCATCTGCCATCTGCCTGTAGGAAAGGAAATCGCCGTTTTCATGCTGCTTCCATGAACCGAAATGAATTTCATATATATTCACAGGCTTTTCAAGTATATTGCTGTTTTTTGATTTATCGTACCACTTTTTATCTGTCCATTTATATGGCTCACTGTGATAAACCTTTGATGCAGTACCTGGTCTTGTTTCTGCGTGAAATGCATAGGGGTCAGCCTTCATAATAACAGAGCCTGCTTTTGTTCTTATTGCATATTTATAGCAATCATACTGCAAAACATCGTCAATAACTGCTTCCCATACTCCTGCAGAAATCTCCGTCATATAATTAGCTTCTTCATCCCAGTGGTTAAAATCACCTGAAACAGAAACTGAAACAGCGTGCGGTGCCCAGACTCTGAACACAAAGGTATCACCGTTAATTCTATGACAGCCGAAGAATTCATATGCCTTATAATTTTTTCCGCTGTGAAAAAGATAGAGCGGAAACTCATATTCTTTTTTTAACTCTTCCATTTTTTCATCTCCCTTGTTTCTGAAATTCATATAATCTGAACTTAGTTTTATAAACAGATTTACATAATTACCCAAAATATAGTTCTATAATAACACCTTTAGCACCAATAATCAAGTTGTTTTTGTTTATTTTGTTACAAAAAAAACGCGGGAATTTTCAAAATATGTATAATTTGTCGTAAAAGTGACGAATTCAAAATATGCATAGTATCTGCAATATCTAACAATGCTACAAAAAATATGGTAATTTAACAGGTAAAATAGAGCATTTTTGCTATTGAACACAATCATTATAAATGTTATAATAATTAAAAATATAAGTATATAGAAGGTAAGTTTGATGAAAGACATTATTATTGCATATCCTGTTAAAGAAACTGCTATGCAATTACGTTCCCTTTTAGAGAAAGAGGGCTTTCATGTTTCACACGTCTGTGCACGCGGCTCAAGCGTGCTCGGTATTGCCCAGAATCTTAATGAGGGTATTATTGTGTGCGCTTCAATTCTCAGTGATATGGGTGCCGGTGTCCTTGCAGAAAACCTGCCTTTCGGATTTGATGTTGTTGCTCTTTCAAAAAACGGCATTCCCGAATATATGGGCAATCTGGTGAGTCTGCCCCTTCCTGTTAACAAGGAGGAATTTCTGCAGACGGTTGCAACACTTGTCAGCACACGCTCATCCTTCACCCAAAGAAGCAACAACAGCAATGAGCTGATTTCAAAAGCAAAGCTGATATTAATGAAAACAAGTGATATGGGTGAAATTGCTGCCCACAAATACCTCCAGCAGGAAAGTATGAAAAAGGGCAGAAAAATTACGGAAATCGCAAAAGAGATTATTAACAACTTTACGGAATAAATATATACAGAGAAATACATATCAAATAATCAGGAGTGATTTGATGAAATTCACTAAAATGCACGGCTGTGGCAATGACTACATCTACATCGACTGCTTTAAGGAAACCGTTACAAACGAAAGCGAGCTTGCAGTAAAGCTTTCCGACAGACATTTCGGTATCGGCGGTGACGGAATAATACTGATAAAAAAAGGCACTGCTGCAGATTTTGAAATGGTTATGTATAACCCTGACGGAACACGTGCCGAAATGTGCGGCAATGCAATAAGATGCGTTGCCAAATATGTTTTTGACAATGGCTACACAGACAAAACAAGCTTTTCAATTGAATCAATGGGAGCAGTTAAATATATTGACGTTACTGTTGAAAACGGTGAAGTTGTTCTTGCCAGAGTTGATATGGGCGCACCGATATTGAAATCTGCCGATGTTCCTGTTAACAGTGACAACGAAAAGGTTATCAGCGAAAAAATCACAGTGGCAGGCAGAGAGTTTAATATGACCTGCGTTTCAATGGGCAATCCCCACGCAGTTATGTTTATTGAAGAACACCCAAGTGATTTTGACCTTGATTTTTACGGAGCAAAATTTGAATGCAATACAGATATTTTTCCCAACAGGATTAATGCAGAATTTGCTAAGGTAATTGACAGAAAGAATATTGAAATGCGTGTTTTTGAGCGTGGTACAGGCGAAACTCTCGCCTGCGGAACAGGCACCTGTGCAACAGTAGTTGCAGCAATCCTTAATGGTTATGCCGACAACGATGTAACCGTTCACCTTATCGGCGGTGACTTACAGATTCAGTGGTCGGGTCAGGAAGAAGACAGCGTGTTTATGACAGGACCCGCTACCACCGTATTTACAGGTGAAATTCATTTATAAATTATATGGAGGTTTAAAATATATGAAGATTAATGAGAATTTTTTAAAGATTGAAGCAAGTTATTTATTCTCAACAGTTGCTAAAAAGCAAAGAGAATATCAGGCTGCTCATCCGGAGGCTGACGTTATCCGCCTTTCAATCGGTGATGTAACAAAGCCGCTTGCTCCCGTTGTTATTGACGCAATGCACAAGGCTGTTGATGAAATGGCAAGCGAGGACACATTCCGCGGTTATCCGCCTGAGTACGGTTATGATTTTATTCTTGATGCAATTCAGAAGCACGATTACGCTGACAGAGGAATTGACATTGCCAAGGATGAAATCTTTTTAAGCGACGGTGCTAAGAGCGACTGTGGTAATATCGGCGATATTTTCGCTGTTGACAACAAGGTTGCTATCTGTGACCCTGTTTATCCTGTTTATGTTGACACAAACATTATGGCAGGCAGATCAGGTGATAAGGATGAAAACGGCTTATGGTCAAACATCATCTATATGCCATGTACAGCAGAGAACAATTTCACACCTGATATTCCTGATGAAATTCCTGATGTTATTTATCTCTGCTTCCCGAACAATCCAACAGGTATGGTTGCAACAAAGGATCAGTTAAAGAAGTGGGTTGATTTTGCTAATGAACACAACTCATTAATCCTTTTCGACTCAGCTTATGAGGCTTTTGTTGTAAGCGAGGACATCCCTAAGTCAATTTATGAAATTGAGGGTGCTAAGACCTGCGCAATTGAGCTTCGTTCATTCTCAAAGACAGCTGGCTTTACCGGTATGCGTTGCGGTTATACCGTAGTACCTAAGGAATTGGTATTCAACGGTACAAGCCTTAACCCGCTCTGGGCAAGAAGACAGGCTACTAAGTTCAACGGTGTTTCATATATCACCCAGAGAGCTGCCGAGGCTATCTACACAGAAGAGGGTCAGAAGCAGATTAAGGAAATCCTTTCTTATTATCAGAAGAATGCAAAGGTTATTTATGATGGTCTTTGCGATGCAGGCTTTGAATGCTACGGCGGAGTTAACTCACCATATGTATGGCTCAGAGTACCGGAGGGCTACACCTCATGGGAATTCTTTGACGAGCTGCTTGAAAAGTGTCAGGTTGTGGGTACACCGGGCTCAGGCTTCGGTCCTGCAGGTGAAGGCTATTTCAGACTGACCTCATTCGGCAATGCAGAAAAGACCGTTGAGGCAATTGACAGAATCAAGTCGGTTTATAAAAAATAATTTATTTGAAAAAAGGAGAAAATAAGCTATGACAAAAACAACACAGCTCTATGAGGGCAAGGCAAAAAAGGTCTGGGCTACTGAGGACCCTGACATTGTAATCGTTGATTACAAGGACGACGCTACCGCATTTAACGGTCTTAAAAAAGGTACAATCGCAGGCAAGGGTGTTGTTAACAACAAGATGTCAAACTATTTAATGCAGATTCTTGAGAAGAAGGGTGTAAAAACACACTTTGTTGAAGAGCTTTCTGACAGAGAAACTGCTGTTAAAAAGGTTACAATCGTACCGCTTGAGGTTATTATCAGAAACCGTGCTGCAGGCTCAATCTGCAAGCGTTTAGGTCTTGAAGAGGGTATGGATTTTGTTTGCCCTTCAATTGAGTTTTCATACAAGGATGACGATCTCGGCGATCCGCTCATCAACGGTTACCACGCTGTATCCTGCGGATTTGCTACAAGAGAAGAGGTTGAGCTGATTAAAGAAATGGCATTCACAGTTAATGACGTTCTTAAAGAGTATTTTGCATCAATCGGTGTTGAGCTTATCGACTTCAAGCTTGAGTTCGGTAAAACAAACGACGGCACAATTGTTCTTGCTGACGAAATCAGCCCTGACACCTGCCGTTTCTGGGATATCAACACACACGAAAAATTAGATAAGGATCGTTTCCGTCGTGATATGGGCGGTGTTGAAGATGCTTATGCAGAAATGATGAAGAGAGTAGGACTTGACTAATGCCTAATAACACTTATAATTCACCTTTTAACGCTCGTTATGCTTCAAAGGAAATGCAGTACATCTATTCCCCTGATTTCAAATTCAGAACCTGGAGAAAGCTTTGGATTGCCCTTGCTGAGGCTGAAAATGAGCTTGGATTAAATGTAACAAAAGAGCAGATTGAGGAGCTTAAGACTCACGCTGACGATATCAACTATGAGGTTGCTCAGGAATACGAAAAGAAATTCCGCCACGATGTTATGAGCCACGTGCACGCTTATGGTGAGCTTTGCCCGAACGCAAAGCCAATCATTCACCTTGGTGCAACAAGCTGCTATGTTGGTGACAACACTGATGTTATCACAATGCGTGAAGCGCTTATGCTCATCAAGAAAAAGCTTGTTAACGCAATTGCAAGTGTTGCAAAATTTGCCGATGAATACAAGGATATGCCTTGCCTCGGATTCACACACTTCCAGCCTGCACAGCCTACTACTGTGGGCAAGAGAGCATCTTTATGGCTTATGGATTTGGTAATGGACTATGAGGAAATCTGTCACGTTATTGACAGCCTTATGCTCCTTGGCTCAAAGGGCACAACCGGCACACAGGCATCATTCCTTGAACTTTTTGACGGCGACCATGAAAAATGCAAGGAGCTTGACAGAAAGATAGCAGAAAAAATGGGCTTTAAGGCTTGCTTCCCTGTAAGCGGACAAACCTATGCCAGAAAGCTTGACACAATCGTCTGCAACTGCCTTGGTTTAATTGCACAGTCCTGCTGCAAATTCTCAAATGATTTAAGACTCCTTCAGAATCTTAAAGAGATTGAAGAGCCGTTTGAAAAAAATCAGATTGGCTCATCTGCAATGGCTTATAAGAGAAATCCTATGCGGTCCGAGCGTATTGCATCACTTTCAAGATATGTTATGATTGATGCACTTAACCCGGCATGGACAGCATCTGCACAGTGGTTTGAAAGAACACTTGATGACTCTGCAAACAAGCGTGTGTCAGTAGCAGAAGCTTTCCTTGCAACCGATGGTATTCTTGATTTATACATCAATGTAACATCAGGTCTTGTTGTATATCCAAAGGTTATTGAAGCAAGACTTATGAGCGAACTGCCGTTTATGGCAACAGAAAATATTATGATGGATGCTGTTAAGAAGGGCGGCGACCGTCAGGAACTTCACGAAAAAATCCGTCAGCACTCAATGGCTGCAGGTGCAGTTGTTAAAGTTGAGGGCGGCAAAAATGACCTTGTTGACAGAATTGCAAATGACCCTGCATTTATGATTACCAAGGAAGAAATCTTAGACATTCTTAAGCCTGAGAATTTTGTGGGCAGAGCACCGCAGCAAACTGCTGATTTCCTGAACGAGGTTGTTCAGCCTATTCTTGAAAAAGAAAAGGAACTCCTTGGTGTAAATATTGAAATCAATGTTTAATTTTACGAAACGAATAAAATCAATTCAAATACGAACTGTTCTTTACCTTTAAGAAAAAATAACCGCTTAAGGCATAAACCTTAAGCGGCTTTTTTGGAAGCAAAGCACTGCAATAATTTGCTATAATTTAACCGAGTGCAGGAGCACCTGTGTTAGGAATACTTGCTGACTTAACAATTTTACGTCCTGATTTATCGGTATCAGTTTTGCCATTATTACTGCTGTTTGTCTGGTTTGAAATAGTTGGCTTTCCCGAATTTACAGGATTTTTTGAACTGTTGTCGGGTTTATCAGAAGGATTTGTAGGCTCCTCAGGATTTTCCGGATCAACAGGGTCAGCAGGTATTTCTCTTCCTGCTAAACCTGCAACCATAACGATAAGCTTATCAGCAAGCTCATCATTCTTCATACCAAGTGCATCTGTGATGAAGTCTTTTACATCAGCAGGAAGCTCAATACCAATTGCATTTTCAATAATTCCGGTAGAAAGACCAACTTTCAAAAGAGAGTTGGTTTTATTATTTCCAACAATATTGCTGTAAATATAGTCATAAATAATTTTTACAACATCAGCGTTACTTTCAGCATTGATAATTCTATCAAGCTGCATATCAGTAAACTCAAGAACAACTGTTGCATTCGGAGCAGCACTATTTCCGAATTTAATACCTACAGCATTGCTTGTAAGGTCGGAAATCAAATAACCAACAGCAGCCTGAAAGTCAAGCTGTATTTTATCATTCTCACCTGTAGTAGGCAGTGAAGAAAATACAGTTTTGATTTCTGCAATTTTCGCCTGAACAGCCGCAATATCAACACCCATTCCGCTTAAATTTGAAGAAAGACCTGTAACTATCTTGTCAAGGTTGTTAACAATCTTGCTAATGCCGCTGTAAAGAAGCTGTGCATTCTCAGGCTTTAAAACATTTTGGATTAAATCAATAACCTTATTCGCTGTGTCAGGAAAAAGAGCTGCAGTGATATTCTGAATGTACTCATTAGCACCATCAATATCGTATGATTCTCCTGTAACAAAAGCATTAAATCCTAAAACAGTTGCCGCACTCTTTTGCTGTTCGATACCAAGAGCTTTACATACCTCATCGATACCGGTTCCAAAAATAGATGCAGCAGTATAATCACCTGCAAACATAGGTAAAATCTGAAATACATCCATTACATTCTGAACAAGAACAGTTTTAACAACTGTATCTAACTCTGCTTTAAAATCCGATGCATTTGCACAAACAATAGGATGATTCTTAAAAAATGATGTAAGTGTTCCCTCTGTTACAAGATTACCTTGCTCGTCATAAACATCATCTGTTAACTGACCATCCGGTAAATCTGCAAATCTTTCGGGCTGTGATGCCTTATAGAACAAACCTTTGTCTGATGCTTTGTCGCTTGAACCATCAAGCATCAGAATTGATTTCATTTTAGGGAGAATTTTGTAAATACTTTCAATAGTTGAACCTGTTAATACGTTATCTTCAAGAATTGTATTAACATCACCAATAAGAGCATTTACATCCTCTTCAGTAACTGTTTTCGTGTATGTCGGCTTATAGCTTTCCTTAGCAAATGTAACAAATGCTGAACTAACACATGAAATAGCCAACGTAACTGCCAAAACAATACTGATAATTTTTGATTGTTTTTTCATTGAAAAATTCCTTTCATTTTTTACTTTGCCTCCAAAAAATTTATAGATAGAAGGAATTGATATTTTTTTAACAATTCCTTTTATCTTCTATGTATTATAATACATTTATATAATAAAAAAGTTTCGATAAACTGCCTGTTTTTTTAGAAAATCGCTCATTTTCTTAATGCAATCCTCTAATCCTCCAATTCATAAGGATACCATTGTTCATCTGTTATATACGGATTTTCCCGACCGTTATTTTTGTACCAAATCTGAGGATATTTTGGATTTTCATTTACATGGGCTTCCGATACATCAACCTTTTCACTTTCATTTTCACGCACCATTCTGGCAACTATTGCAATTCGACAATCCGCACGCTGCTCTCCCTTATCAACCTCTCTTGTACAAGTTGAAAGAGTCAGAAACTTATCGTTCATATAATAGTCTACATCTGTATAAAAAAGTGTGCGTTTTTTTAATTCATTAGAATAGGCAATAAAATTTTCTCCTCCCATATTGGGATAAACATAATTGAATACATAGTCGTTGTCTTCATTCGGATCTGCAGAGGTTATAAACACAGCAATAATCTTCCATTTATGCATCTGAGTTCTTGTATTGAATTCAATAACAGGATGTTTTTTGTAATACTCAAAATCACTATACTGTGCAAGTTCTGAAAAAACCGTGCCATCCAGCCAGTTGTGCCCATGAATAACCGTATTCTTGCTTTTCAGTTCAGGGTCACAATCAAAAGCCATATAAATTGTACCGCGTGCCTCGGGTTCTCTATCAAAATTATGTGTCAGATAAAAATCATTATCCTCACCTTGAACAACAGGATAATCAATGGAAGTATCATCTATTTTTATCCATCCGACAAAATCATTATTTTTTCCATAATATTCACTGTACTTTTCAGGCACGGTAACCTTTCCGGCCTTTTTAGCATTTACCGCACCGCTGTCACCTATAACCTTTGGCAGCACAATCGCACAAATCCCGATACATACCGTAAGCACAGCCGACAGCACAATAAGAATATGTTTTTTCTTTTTTGGCATTTTACATTCTCCTTCATTTAAAAATAATACAAGGTTATATTACACCTGTATAAAACAAAAAAGTTTCGATATGCTATCAAATTTTATAGAAAAACACTTATTTTCTTTTATTTATAGAATAACATACAGTTATATTACTCGTGTCGAAAAAACAACATATGTTTATTAGTAAATGCATTACTATTATTTATTGCCATAAAAAAATGAAGCCGATAAATATCGACTTCATTTTTTCTTTTTTTCTCTCAGACTTTTAAAAAAATTTTTCAGCAGTGCCGCGCATTCCTCATCCATAATACCATCAACAATTTCAGGCTTATGGTTATAGGGAATATCGTTGAAATTCACGACAGACCCGAAGGAGCCTGCTTTTAAATCCTTAGCACCGTAATACACCGTTTTTATTCTTGAATTGATGATTGCACCTGCACACATCGGACACGGCTCAAGCGTGACATACAAATCACACTGCCAGAGCCGCCAGCCGCCAAGTCGTTTGCAGGCATTATCAATAGCCTCAAGCTCTGCATGGTAAAGGGCATTTTTTCCGAATTCACGGCGATTTCTGCCCTCACCTACGATTTTATTATCCTTAACGACCACTGCACCCACAGGTACTTCCCCTTCTAAAGCAGAAAGTTCTGCAAGCGCAACAGCCCTTTTCATAAATACATTATTCATATATTACACAATTGTTTTAGAGGTTAAATAAATCAGCAGTGCAAACGGAATAATCATCCATGGAAACAAGAATGAAACAAACTTCTGACCATTTGTAAGTGAACTGTTAACAGGCACTTTGTTGTTTTTGAAAGCACCCTTAACAAGTAAAGCCAGTCCGCATGCCGCACCTGCTGCAAACCACAGCAAATAAAGAATAACAACAGCAGTGTTAGCACTTTCCTCGCCGGCTGCATAGGTGACAACTGATTTTGTAACTGAAATACCATTGCTGAATGCGTGAATACATACTGCAGGCACAATGCTGTTTGTTTTAACAGTAATATAACCGAGAACAAGACCTATAAGAAATGCAAAAACAAACTGAATAACATTGCCGTGAAGCAAACCGAAAACAATACTTACAGCAAACACGGCAAAGCCGCTGCCATACTTTCTCATAAGCTGCAGCGAACAGCAGCGCATTGCAAATTCCTCACAGATTGCAGGAATAATTGCAGTTGATACAGTAACCATTACACAGCTAAATACCGAATCAGGCTCTAATAATTCACCCTGAGTGAACGTAACACCGAACAGCGTTTCCATTATTGTTATCAGATAGGAAACACCGATATTTGCACATATACAGCAAAGCATTCCAAAGGCAATCCACATAAAGCATTTACCAAACTTAATCGGCTCATTCGGAATTATCGGGTAATTATAACGTTTTTTATTGACCAATGCCATTATTGCAAACGGCACAAATACTGCCAAAAATGACACACCGATTATAGTCACTGCATTCTGAAAAACAACATCATTCTCAAATTTTGAATAATATCCTGTGGCATAAAGTATAGTTAAAACAAAGCTTTGAATAACAAGATACGCAATAACCGCCACGCCCATGGAAAGGCTTATCATTCTGATTTCCCTTTTTTCTTGCTTCTGCTGCTGTTTTTTCAAAAAAGCTCTTTGATTTTCCTCATTTACTCCGCTGTCACCAAATGGATTATAATAGTATTGTGACATGATTTATCAGTCCTTTTCGCTTTCGCTTATAAACAGTTCTTCAAAATAAGGCAATGCTTTTGCCCAATCGCAATATTCATGCCATTCCGACAGCTTATGATTGCGTCTTGCATAATAAATATTAACCAGATTTTCATAATTCAGAGTACAGGTACGCATCTGATTATAGGAGCTTGGCAAAAGCTGAATTATAGTATACCATAGCTCCTTATCCTTTGTTTCAACAAATCTCAGTCTTAAATCCTCAAGGGTTTCTATAAGCTTTTCCATGGCTCTGATACCCTCATCATTCATATGGTCAACGGAAAAATCGCTGAGTTCAAATGGCTTTGATGTAATTTTATGCATTGTAGAGGTTGAGTTTGCAACTGTACCTACCTTATAAGTATCATATTCCTTCCACCAATAAAGGGGAGCAGTAATATCAACGCTCACAAAAATCATTCTGATAAACTTTCTGTGGTCAGTTCCCGCTGAGCAAAGTCGCTTTGCCAGCGACAAATCATTTTCACCAAAAACAAAATCACCGTTTTCATCAAATTCAGAGTCATACCTTGCCCAAGAATTAAGCGGATTTCTTGCACCACGCATAGCATTATCAAAATTCATTACGCTTGTGCGTTCAATTTTAATCATAATCAGTCTAAATCCTTTGCAATCTTTTTGATATAATCCTTAAGCTCCTCCTGTGTTTCAGGATGCTTTAAGCCAACCTCAATATTTGCTTGGAGAATACCGAACTTATTACCCATATCATAACGTGTACCCTCATAATCAACAGCAACTACACCCTTTGTCTGTGCAAGAGTTTTCATAGCATCCGTAAGCTGCAGCTCGTTGCCTGCGCCAAGAGGAGTTTCTTCTAAAATATCAAAAATTTCAGGAGGCATAACAACTCTGCCGAGAATAGAGAAGTTGGATAAAATCTCTTCCTCGCTTGGTTTTTCAATCATATCTGTACAGTTATAGCAGTTATCCTCAATTGGGTCAACAGCAAGAGAACAGTACTTTGTGATAGCCTTGCCGGGTACCTCTTTAACACCTACTGCACCCTTGCCATACTTCTCATAAGCATCGCAAAGCTGTTTTGTAACAGGTGTTTCGGAAAGTATAACATCATCACCGTAAAGAACAGCAAACGGCTCATTGCCAACAAAGCTCTTTGCACAGAGAACAGCATGGCCAAGACCCTTTGTTTCCTTCTGACGGATAAAATAAATGTTGCCGAAGTTTGAGCACTGCATAACATCATCATAAATCTTCTTTTTGCTCTCATTACCCTCAAGCTTTGCTTCAAGCTCAAAAGCATGGTCAAAATGATCCTCGATTGCACCCTTACCTCTGTTTGTGATAATAAGTACATCCTCAATACCTGATGCAAAAGCCTCTTCAACAATATACTGTATAGCAGGCTTATCTACGATATTAAGCATTTCCTTCGGTACTGCCTTTGAAGCAGGAAGCACTCTTGTGCCCATACCTGCTGCGGGGATTATCGCCTTTTTTACTTTCATAATTAACTCCTCCTGAATTTAATTTATATTTTTGAAATTATTGACATTATTATTTCAAGCACTAAATAAGCGGCAATAGGGCTGAATATACTTGTTCCTCCCAGCTTGCTTAAATAAAGCTTTCTCATATCTTCCTGATTCAAATCTGTCTGCGGTGCAAACATATTATTCTGAACGATAATACTGCTGCCGTCATCAAGATTCTCATCAACCTTTCTGATTACATTCAAAACCTTTGACCTGTAAAAGCGATCTGCAAACAGTGCAACTACTATACCTATAACAACAGTAACTGCACCGAGTATAAGATACATCGGCATAACCGCTTCGGTAAGCTGTAACAGCTCCTCAGGCGGATTGGATGTCAGAGCCAATACTTCTTCCGGCGTTTTTGCATGCGACAGAATAAAGTTCATAACAGCAGTGCTCTTCTCTAAATAAAAACCGCTCACAAACAGATTGGCAATCAGACCTGCTGCCAAAGCAACGATTCCCTCTTTATACATTTTTCTGAAAAACAGATAGTATGGTCCGAAAATAAAACCTGCCCAGTTCCACGAAATCTTTTTGTTTTTTACAAACTTAGGCAAAAATCTTGATGTATTTGTTTTTACGGTTATTGCCACATCCTCGGCACTTACGCCATCAATTGATGTATCACTTCCGGCATATTTTCCTGCATTATCGGAAAACTCCTGATTAAAAACAGGGCTGAATTTTTCATAAACCGGATTCAACTGTCTTTCACCGCAATGATTGCAAAACGGAGCTGATTTGTCAATTTCAGCACCGCAGGACCTGCATACCGCTTTTGAATTACGGCTTATCTGCGGCGGTACCTCTGTAAAATCACGCTCCGCCTGCTGAGCACTGTTTTCCTTTTGCTCAGCACGATAATCAAAACCGTCCTTATGCTTTTCTTTATTTGCACAGTGACCAAGCTGATTATAACACGCTCTGTGGTGAGGTGTTGCACAATGGGGACATATTACTATATCATCACTTTCATTGAAAAGTTTGTCACAAACGGGACACTTTTCATTATTGTGAAAAATCATTTCATTACCCTTTCAATATTAAATTAGAAATATTATACAATAAGTTAGCATAATAAATCAATAATTTAATTAAAATATTATTAACTGATTTTTAAATATTGCATTGTTTGGTAAATTTGTATATAATAATATGATATTAATAAATAATTTATACGGAGAAATAATATGATTGAGTATGAGGAATTAAAGCAGAGATTAATCGGTTCTGAAAAAACAATCACAAATCTTAAAGAAGCACTGGCAATCGACAGCCTTATCAAAGAAATCGCCGAGCTGGAGGAACTGAGTGCTGCACCCGACTTTTGGGATGATATGGAAAAAAGCCAGAAAACAATGCAGAAAATTGGCTTGCTCAAAGCAAAGGTTGCAGCATATGAAAATGTAAAAAGCGATTATGAGGATGCTTTGGTTATGATTGAGCTTGCTGATGAAGAAGAGGATGCTGACCTGCTTGATGATTGCACAGCCTCTGTTGACGACATTGAAAGCAGACTTGAAAATCTTACACTTTCAACACTTTTAAGCGGTGAATTTGATAACAAAAATGCCCTTCTGACCTTCCACGCAGGCGCAGGCGGAACCGAAGCACAGGACTGGGCTGAAATGCTGTTCAGAATGTACAACCGCTGGGGTGAAAGACACGGCTACAAGGTTTCAACGCTTGATTATCTTGACGGTGATGTTGCAGGAGTAAAGAGTGCAACAATACTTGTTGAGGGCGAAAATGCCTACGGCTACTTAAAAGGAGAAATGGGTATTCACAGACTTGTAAGAGTATCACCCTTTGATTCTTCAGGCAGACGCCATACATCCTTTGCATCACTTGAGGTTATGCCTGAAATTGATGATGATGTAAATGTTGAAATCCGTGAAGAGGATATAAAAATGGATGTTTACAGAGCGTCGGGTGCAGGCGGACAGAAGGTTAACAAAACCTCATCTGCTGTTCGTCTTACACACGTTCCGACAGGCATTGTCGTATCCTGTCAGATTGAACGAAGCCAGCATCAGAACCGTGAGGTTGCAATGCGAATGCTGAAATCCAAGCTTGTTGAAATTAAGGAAAGAGAAAATCTTGAAAGAATTGAAGACATCAAGGGCGACCAGAAGGAAATTGCATGGGGCAGCCAGATTCGTTCCTATGTTTTTATGCCGTACACAATGGCTAAGGACCATAGAACAGGTTTTGAAATGGGCAATATAACCGCCGTTATGGACGGTGACCTTGACGGCTTTATAAACGCATATTTAAAAATGAAATCCGTTGAAGGAGTTGAAAATCAATAATGTTGATTTTAGCCGGCATCGCAACACCCACAGGCTTTACTGTAAGGCTGATTATTGCTATTGCTCTTGGTCTTATTGTAGGACTTGAAAGACAGTGGACCAGACACCAGGCAGGAATATTAACTAATGTTATTGTGTGCGTAGGAGCTTATGCTTATACTGCATTTTCATATATCACAGCTGACAGTGCTGTTGATAAAACAAGAATTGCGGCACAGGTTGTTTGCGGTATCGGTTTTCTCGGAGCGGGATTAATAATCCGTGACGGAACAAATATACGCGGTCTTTCTACAGCCGCCACAATCTGGGCTACCGCAGCAATCGGCATATTATGCACTGTTGATGACATTTTTTATTCAGTTATAGTCGCAGTCGCAATCGTTTTTCTGCACCTGATTCTGCATCCGCTATCATCACTTATTGACAAAAGGCGTCACTATAATAAGGATAAAGAAAAGGCACGTAATATTGAATGCCTTTATAAAATTTCCATAAGCTGTATTGAGGATTTTGAAATTGACATCCGTTCTCATTTAATTAAAACCATCAGGGATAAAAATGATGTTTTGCTGCACAACCTTGAAAGCATCGGTACAGATGATGATGACAATAAAATTAAAATCCGTGCATATATAACAACAGTGAAAAGAAATGACGAGCTTGTTGAAAGTATTATGGCAAGTATTGCAAAGTACGAGGGTATTATTTCAGCAGGCTGGAAAATCAACAATTAATTACCACAAATATTAAAATCCCCTTTGACAATAATAAGTCAAGGGGGATTTTATATGAAAAAAATAATTATTGCGGCTATGTGTGCAGCACTCCTTTTAGCAGGCTGCTCTGCAAACAAAGAGGAGGCAACAACACAGCCTGAATCAAAATCGTCAGAAAGCAAAACAAATGTTGCCGACACAACTGTCGAGGCAACGGGACTCGGCAGCAAATTTTACAGCACTGAAAAGGTTGTATGGGGACCGGGACGTGCAGATAATCATCAGCGCCCCACAGACCCTGTCACGCTTCAGGAAAGCTACGGAGACCTCGGAAGCCAGTTCATTATGAGTGATGACAAATTCATATGTCTTACTTTTGACGAGGGTTATGAAAACGGCTACACACCTGCTATTTTAGACACATTAAAAGAAAAAGGTGTTAAAGCAATTTTCTTTGTGACCTATGATTTTGTTAAGGATAATCCTGAGCTCATAGAGCGAATGATTGATGAAGGTCACATAATCGGCAACCACACCTACCGCCATTATACGATGGATGAGGTCAGTGAAGCTGATGCAACAGAGGAAATTGTTTTTCTTGACAAATATATGAAAGAAAATTTCAAGTATCGTATGACACTGTTCAGATTTCCAAAGGGCGAATTCAGTGAAAACACTTTGGCACTTGCAAACAGCCTTGGCTACAAGAGCATTTTTTGGTCATTTGCATATGCCGACTGGGACACGGAAAACCCTGTTGACAAGGAAGAAGCCTTCAATACAATCACCTCATATACCCATAACGGTGAAATTATGCTTCTGCATGCGGTAAGCAGGACAAATGCTGAAATTTTAGGTGATGTTATTGACGAAGTAAGAAATCAGGGATATGAATTTACCGTCGAGGTTTAACGGAATAATGACGAAAAACAAAATTAAAATTTTTATTAATTTTATGATTTGCTATTGTTATAATTTTCACTATATTATATAATAAGATTAATATTATATAATGGATTCATTTGCAGATTTTTTAGATAATCCATTTTGAAAGTGAGATTTTTAACTATGCTTTTTTCGCGTGATATCGGTATTGATTTAGGCACTTCAAATACTCTGGTAGCCGACAGAAAAGGTCGAATTTTAATAAATGAGCCAAGCGTTGTGGCAGTTGACGTAAAAACAAAAAGAGTTGTTGCTACAGGCAATCAGGCAAAACAGATGATTGGCAGAACACCGGGTTCAATCGTTGCAGTCAAGCCTTTGAACTACGGTGTTATCGCCGATTTTGATATGACCTCTGATATGCTCAGAAGCTTTATTTACCGCTCCAGCAAAAGAAATCTTTTTACAAGAACAAGAGTTGTAATCTCAATACCCAGCAATGTAACAGAGGTTGAAAGACGTGCTGTTGAGGATGCTGCCCGTTCCGCGGGAGCACAGGATGTTGAGCTTATTGAGGAGTCAATGGCTGCTGCCCTGGGTGCAGGTCTTCCTGTTTTTGAAGCAACAGGCTCAATGGTTGTCAATATCGGCGGCGGAACCTGTGATGTTGCAGTACTCAGCCTTGGCGGAGTTGCTGCCAGCAAAAGCATTAAAGTAGGCGGCGATGCCTTTGACGAAGCCATCGTAATACATATGAAGGACAAGCACGACCTTCTTATCGGCAACAATACTGCCGAGGACATTAAATTGAAAATAGGCTCGGCAAATATTTATGACGGCGAAGCAGCTATGGAGGTTAAAGGCAGAAACCTCACCAACGGACTTCCGAAGAGTGTTGAAATAACATCAGCAGAAATACGTGAGGTACTCAGTGTTCCTGTTAACGAGATTTTAGATGCAATCAGGGAAACACTTGAATTAACACTGCCTGAGCTTGCTGCTGACATTATTGACAAGGGTATTTATTTAACAGGCGGTGCATGCCAGTTAAGAGGACTTGCCGACCTTATTTCCAAAGAAACAGGCATTGCAGTCCATATTCCCGAAAAACCAACCGAATGTGTGGCACTCGGCACATCAATCAAACTCAGAAGGGCTATGTGATTATGAAACACGTATTTAAAAGTGTCGGCTTTAAAATAACCGCCGCTGTTATCGGGCTGCTTCTTGTGGGTATGTTTCTGTGTGCCGCAAACGGTCACAGCGAAAGTGCACAGTCAACAGTTATCGGCACAATCTTTACCCCTGCCCACTGGATTGCAGACAAAATTTCAGATGGTATAGGAAAAGTCACAAACAGTGCAAAAGGCAATGCTGAATATGACAAAAAAATTGACGAGCTGCAAAACCGGCTCGGTGAACTGCAGAACCAGCTTTCCGACTACGAAAATCTCAAGGAACAAAATGAGCTTTACAAGGATGCTCTTGAGCTTAAAGAAGAAAACAGCGAATTTGAATTCACTGAGGCAAGCGTTATTGGCAGGGACAGTGCAAATCCCTACTGCACCTTTACAATCAACAAAGGCACTCTTAATGATGTGAATGACGGATATGCAGTCGTTTACGGCAAATACCTTATTGGTGTTGTGAAAAAGGCTTATCCGACTTACAGTGTTGTAAGCACAATAATCGACCCTGATTTCAGTGTATCGGCTTTTGACATCAATACAAAAGAGTTAAGCTATGTAACAGGCGATGCAAAGCTTGCTGAAAAAGGAAGCTGTAAATTTGAAAATCTGGATTCAGCAACAAAAATTACATACGGCTCAATTATAACAACAGCAGGTATCAGCGGCACCATACCAAGAGGCATTGTTATCGGAACAGTAAGAGAAATCAATGACGAAGCAACAAACATTTCTACATATGCCGTTATTGAACCCGGAACAGATATAAAAAAAATTGACAAATGTCTGATACTCACCAACTACAACATAGAGAGTGAGGGCAACTGATGGATTTAACAAGAAAGCAAAAAACAATTAAATATATTTGCTGCTGTCTTTTAATCCTGCTCGCTGATTTACTGCAGAATGTTTCGGGACTATTACCTGAAATCGGTGGTGCAAGATGCTTTTTGATTATCCCTGCCGTTATAATTCTATCCTTCGGTGAAAGCGAAATCTCTGCTGCACTGCTCGGTTTATTTGCGGGATTTCTTTGGGACATGTCCTCGGCTGTTCACATGGGATTCAACTGCATTTTCTTTGCAATCGTGTGCTTCATTGCTGCAGCACTTGTTAACCATCTTATCCGTGACACCTTTATTACAAATATGCTTGTTGCCGCAGCGACAATTATTTTATACTGTCTGACCTACTGGCTTTGCTTCATTGTGATTAAAGGTGTTGAGGGCGGCGAAGGCACTATATTAAGTTTTTATATCCCCTGTGCAATTTACACAGCAGTAATTACACCAATTGTATTTATCATTTATAAACCAATCAAGAAAAGACTAAAAAATCAAAAAGTAAAATAACAGAAAAAATAAAGGAGGTCTAATATGAAAAGCAGATTTAAAAGCGGCAGAAGTATTATTGCACTTGTAATTATGCTCGCCGTTGTGTTCGGCTTTGCCTGTGACCTCTTTGCCATACAGATTCGTGACAACAAAAAATATTTAGAACAAAACAGCGGTGCAAAAACCTATGTTGTACCAATAGAGCCTGCACGCGGTGAAATTGTTGACCGCAACGGCAACACCCTTGTTACCAACAGGCAGGGCAATTCAATTGTGCTCAATGCTGTTTATTTTCCGGACGGCAATGATAATAAAAAAAGAAATTTAATTATCTATAATCTTATAAGACTGTTTGAAAAAAACGGTGAGGAATATGTTCAAAATCTTCCTCTCAGATATAACCGTAACGGGGATATCGTTTTTTATGGTGAGGAAAAGGATATTGACACTATGAAAAGTGCTGATATGCTCAATCTTCAGCACTATGCCACAGCACAGAACTGCTATGACGCAGTTATTGAAAAATATGAAATCGAAGGCTATGACAAGGAAATGACACTGAAAATAGCCAACATCCGCTATGAGCTCACAAAGCTCCTTTTCTCATACGAAAACCCTGTAACAATAGCCGATGATGTAAGCAATGAAACCGTAGCACAGATTAAAGAGGACAAGAGCACATACATAGGTGCTGATGTTCAGGTTGTCGCTTACCGTGAATATGTTGATTCAACAATAGCACCCCACATACTCGGCACTGTAAGAAAAATTAATGCCGAAGAGTACAAGGAGAACAAGGACAAGGGTTACTCGATAACCGACCAGATAGGTGAATCCGGTATCGAGCAGGCTATGGAAAGCGAGCTTAAAGGCAAGCCCGGCGAGCTTACAATAACAATTGATAAAAACGGTAACACTACTGAAGAGGTAACAAGAAAGCCGATTCAGGGCAACACCATAGTTCTTACCATCGACAGGGATCTGCAGGTGCTTTCACAAAACAAGCTGAAAGAGGTCTGTGATAAGGTTGATTCCTATTCATCGGCAGGCGCAGTTGTTGTTACAGGCTGCAACGGCGGTGAAATCTACGCAGCCGCATCTTACCCCACATTTGACTTAAAAGATTACTATGACAAATACGATGAGCTTGCAAAGGATAAAAGAAATCCTTTATGGAGCAGATTTGCTTTAGGTACATATGCCCCCGGTTCAACCTTCAAGCCTGTTACAGCCTGTGCGGCGCTTGAGGAAGGCGTTATAACCGCAGACACGACTCATACCTGTGTGGGTGAACAGGAATTTTTCGGTCAGCCATTCAAGTGCCTTCACGGCAACGCTCATGGTACAGAAAATGTTAAGTATGCTCTTAAAGATTCCTGTAATATGTTCTTCTACAATGTCGCACTTGATACAGGAATAAATAAAATTGACGAGTATGCCGACGCTTTCGGTCTGGGTCAGAAAACAGGTGTCGAAATAGCAGAGTCAAAAGGCGTTCTGTCAACACCTGAAAACAAAGAAAAAGCAGGCGGTGTATGGCGAATCGGTGACACAATGCTTACAGCCATCGGTATGAGTGACAACCTGTTCACTCCCCTGCAGCTTGCAAACTACTGTGCCACCCTTGCAAACGGCGGCACACGATATGAAATGAGATTTGTTAAATCAGTTATTTCCGGCTCAACAGGTGTTGTTAATGATAAAAGCAGCACAGTTGCTGAAGAACTTGATTTAAGCGAATCAACACTTGACAACGTATATCAGGGTATGAGAATGGTTGCCACAAGCGGCGGACCAAGTGAAATCTATGACAAATTAAACACGCCCGTTGCCTGCAAAACAGGTACATCCGAGGTTGATGTTAATGGTGTCAGAAGGAACAATGGTTTCCTGATCACCTATGCACCCTACAAAAATCCTGAAATTTCCGTATCATCAGTTGTTGAGCTTGCGGGCTCAGGCAGTGAAACTGCAGAAATAACAGCTGAAATTATCAAATACTGGTATCAGAACAACACCGATGCCAAGGATAATCAGAAGGTCGGAACTATTTTATACTGATGTATAAATAATTATTGAACAGTCTTATAATTTATGTTAATATATTAGCAAGATTTTTAAGATGATAATTGATATTCTTAATAGTAACGGAGGTATCATCTATGAATATAGCACTAATAGCACACGATGCAAAAAAAGAACTTTTAGTACAGTTCTGCATTGCTTATTGTGGAATAATCTGCCGTCACGATGTCTGTGCAACAGGCACAACAGGCAAGCTGGTAAGCGAAGCAACAGGCTTAAAAATAAACTGCTTTTTAAGTGGAAGTCAAGGCGGCGGTCAGCAGATTGCAAGCCGTATTGCCTGCAATGAAATTGATTTGCTTATTTTCTTCAGAGATCCGCTTACACCAAAGCCTCATGAACCAAACGACAATGATTTGCTGCGTCTTTGCGATGTTCATAACATCCCATTTGCAACAAATATTGCCACAGCCGAGGCACTTATCAGAGGTGTTGAACGCGGTGATTTTGAGTGGAGAGAAATTGTTAACCCCAGATATAATCCATCTAAATAAACAGATAATGGGTGAACCGATGCTGTTCACCCGATTTTGATATAGCGAGGTACTTTTTATGGCATTAGTAACGAAAGCAATTAAAGGAACAAAGGATGTTCTTCCAAAGGATGTATACAAAAACCAATATATTGAGGCAACCTGTCTTGGTGTTGCAGAACAGTTCGGATATAAAGAAATCCGTACTCCTGTTTTTGAACACACCGAGCTTTTTCAGCGTGGTGTAGGCGACACAACGGATGTAGTACAAAAAGAGATGTACACCTTTGATGACAAGGGCGGACGTTCAATTACATTAAGACCTGAGGGTACTGCAGGTGCTGTTCGTTCTTATCTTGAAAACGGACTTTGTAACGAGGCACTTCCTCAGAAGGTTTGCTACAACACCTCCTGCTACCGCTATGAAAAACCGCAGGCAGGCAGACTCAGAGAATTTCACCAGTTCGGTGTTGAGTGCTTCGGCAGTGCATCACCGCTTGCAGATGCCGAGATTATCGCTCTTGCCAAAGCAATATTTGACAATTTGGAGGTTAAGGACTTAAGCCTTGAGATTAATTCAATCGGCTGCCCAACCTGCAGAGCCGAATACCACAAGGCTCTTAAAGAGTATTTCAATGCAAGAAAAGATGAGCTTTGTGATACCTGCAAGGATAGACTTGACAGAAACCCAATGCGTATTCTGGACTGCAAAAGCCCGGTATGCTCTGAAATTGCAAAGGATGCACCCGTTATGCTTGATTACCTTTGTGAGGAATGTAAGGAGCATTTCGATAAAGTACAGGAGTATTTAAAGGCACAAAGAATTGAATTCAACATCAATCCGAAAATTGTAAGAGGTCTTGACTATTACACAAAAACCGTATTTGAATTTGTATCAGACTCAATCGGCGCACAGGGTACTGTTTGCGGCGGCGGACGCTATGACGGACTTGTTGAGGAGCTTGGCGGTCAGAAGACTGCTTCACTCGGCTTTGGTATGGGTCTTGAAAGACTTATGCTTTTGATGGAGGCTCAAAACTGTCCATTCCCTGAGCCGCAGTCGGCTGATTTATTTATCGTTGCACTCGGCGACAAGGCAGTGCTCAAGGCACTTGAAATCTCTAAAGATATGAGGGCGGAAGGCTTTGGCTGCTTAATGGATTTAAACCAGCGTTCAGTAAGAGCACAGATGAAATATGCTGATAAGCTTGGAGCTAAATTCAATCTTGTTATCGGTGATAACGAGGTAGAAAGCGGATGCGCTAAGCTTAAAAATATGTCAACCGGTGAGGAAACGGAAATTCAGCTTGAAACCTTTGTCAACGGCTTTTACAACATTTCACTTGCCGAGCAGCTTGCTGATTTAGAAATTAACGGCGAAGAGTTTGATTTTGGAACACTCTTCGGAAATGGAAATGAGGAATAATCATATGGAAACAGAAACAATAAAAGGACTTAAAAGAACAAACTACTGCGGTGAGCTGAGAATTGAGGATGCAGGCAAGGAGGTTACACTCTTCGGCTGGTGCCAAAGACAGCGTGACCTCGGCAACTTGATTTTTATTGATTTAAGGGACAGAACAGGTATTGTTCAGCTATCCTTCAATGACACAACAGACCGTGCGGTTTTTGCAAAGGCTCAGGCTGTAAGAAGTGAATATGTTGTTGCTCTTGTTGGTACTGTCGCTGAAAGAGAAAGCAAAAACAAGGACCTGCCCACAGGTGACATTGAAATCATTGTCAAGGAATTCCGCATCATTTCAAAGGCTGAAACTCCGCCTTTTGAGATTGTCAACAGCGAAAAGGTCGGTGACGAAACAACACTGAAATACCGTTACCTTAACCTTAGAAACCAAAAGCTTACTCAGAATATTTTAATGCGTCATAAGATTGCAAAAATTGCAAGGGATTATTTTTATGACAACGACTTTATTGAAATTGAAACACCGATGATGATTAAATCCACACCTGAGGGTGCAAGAGACTACGTTGTGCCGTCACGTGTTCACAACGGCAAGTTTTACGCTCTTCCGCAATCACCTCAGATTTACAAGCAGCTCACTATGGTAGCAGGCTTTGACAGATACATTCAGCTTGCACGCTGTTTCAGAGATGAGGATTTAAGAGCAGACAGACAGCCCGAATTTACACAGATTGACCTTGAAATGAGCTTTGTTGACACCGACGACATTATGGAAATGGCAGAGGGCTTTATCACTAAGCTTATGAGGGAAACCGTTAATGTTGATATTCCTATGCCGCTGCCGCGTATGACCTTTGCCGAGGCTATGGAAAAATATGGTTCAGACAAACCGGATACACGTTTTGATATGTTAATCAATGACATAACAGACTGGGCTGACAAGACAGATTTTATTGTATTCAAAAATGCAATTGCAGACGGCGGTACAGTTAAGGCAATTGTTGCAAAGAACAGTGCTGCTGCATATACAAGAAAGAAAATCGACAAGCTCACCGAGCACGCAAAGGGTATCGGTGCAAAGGGTCTTGCATACATCCGCTGGGCTGATGCTGAGCCAACCTGTTCTTTCAACAAATTCTTAAAGGATGGCGAGCTGCAGGCACTTATTGAAGAATTAGGTGCCGAACAGGGCGACTGCGTATTCATTATCAGTGACAAAACAAGCTCTGCTCTTTCAATCCTCGGTTCATTAAGACTTGTGATTGCTAAGGAATTAGGAATCATCCCTGAGGGAAAATGGAATTATCTCTGGATTACAGAAATGCCGTTCTTTGAGCAGGACGAGGAAACAGGCGAATGGGTTGCAATGCACCATCCATTTACGATGCCAATGGAGGAATGCATTGAATATCTTGACACAGATAAGGGCAAAGTAAGAGCAAAGGCATTTGACCTTGTTTTAAACGGAACTGAGTTATCATCAGGCTCAATGAGAATTACCGATTGTCAGCTTCAGAACAAAATGTTTGAGCTTCTTGGTATGGAGCAGGATGAAATTGATGCGAAGTTCGGATTCCTTGTTGAGGCTTACCACTACGCATCACCACCGCACGGCGGTATGGGTATCGGTCTTGACCGACTGGCAATGATTATCTGCGGTGCTGACAGTCTGCGTGATGTTACTGCATTCCCGAAGGTGCAGAATGCAAGCGAGCTTATGAGCGGTGCGCCAAGCTATATTGATGATATTCAGCTTGACGAGCTTGGTATTAACATTGCCAAAGCGGAGGCAGACAATGAGTAGCAGCTTTTTTGCAATGGTCAACCGTATGAAGCTTATTGACAGATGGGCTTTAATGCGAAACACTTCAAAGGAAAACATTGCCGAGCACAGCCACAGCGTTGCAGTCATTGCTCACGCACTGGCACTCATCGGCAATAAAAAATTCGGCAAAAACTATGATGCCTCAAGAGCAGCACTTCTTGCACTCTACCATGATACCACTGAGGTAATCACAGGGGATATGCCGACACCCGTTAAATATTATAATGATGAAATAAAGAATGTGTACAAGGATATTGAACACATTGCCGGTGAAAGACTTCTTAATATGCTCCCTGAGGAATTCAAAGATGATTACCGTTCTTTCTTTGAAGCAGAGGAAAGTGACAAGGCGCTTTGGGCATTAGTAAAGGCTGCCGATAAAATCAGTGCTTTAATCAAATGTATTGAGGAGCACAGAATGGGCAACCTTGAATTTGAAACTGCACTCAGTGCACAGGAAAACAAAATCAATGCAATTGATTTACCCGAGGTAAAATATTTCAGCGAGCATTTTCTCCCTGCATATTACCTCACTCTTGATGAACACACAAAATAAAAGGAGTATGCCCTATGTCAGACAAAGCAAAGATGATTGAGCTTACAAACCTATGTATGGTTTATGATGATAATGACAATATTCTTGTGCTTGACAGACTTGCGGGCGACTGGGCAGGTGTTACTTTCCCGGGAGGTCACGTTGAAGAAGGCGAATCCATCATTGACTCTGTCATCCGTGAGGTTAAAGAGGAAACGGGGCTTGATATACAATCTCCTAAGCTTTGCGGACTGAAGCAGTGGCAGAATACAGACGGCTCAAGGTATCTGGTTGTATTCTGCAAAACGAATCAGTTCAGCGGTAAATTGCAGTCATCCAATGAGGGCGAAGTATTCTGGATTAAAAGAAATGAGCTGAGCAGTTATAAGCTCTCACAAGACTTTGAGGATATGATAAAGATTTTTGAGGATGACAGCCTGAGTGAATTTTATTATTACAAAAAAAATGACAATTGGGAATACAGATTATTATAATTAAAGGACAGCTTACAAAAGCTGTCCTTTAATTATTTTATGATCTGTACTATTTCTTCCTTTTATTAATACAATTTAATGAAAGGTATGTGATACTATGCACTTTATAAATTATAACAGAGAAAATGCACTTCAATATGCAAAACAGTGGGCAAGGTCAAGAAATAGCATATATATGAATTTTGACGGAATGGGCGGTGACTGCACAAACTTTGCATCCCAGTGCCTTTTTGCAGGCATTAATGTAATGAATTATCAGAGGGATATCGGTTGGTATTACAATTCACCGGATGATAGAGCAGCCGCCTGGTCAGGTGCGGAATTCTTTATAAAATTTATGCTCACCAATAAAAACGAGGGCCCTTTTGCGTCAGCAGTATCTATCAGCAAGCTTGAGGCCGGAGATTTCATCAGCCTCAACAACGGCAGTGAATACTACCATACGCTGATTGTAACCGGCTTTTCAAACGGCACACCGTTGGTATCAGCACATACTGATGATTCATATATGAGAAGCCTTGACACTTATCATTTTCACTCTGCAAAAGGAATACATATTCTCGGTGCAAATAAATATTAAACAAATCAAAACAGCCTTATACTATGCATATTGCAGAATGTAAGGCTGTTTCTTTATAGGTTTACGATTAACTTATTTTTCCCTGCAATGACATTCAGGATTTGTGCAGGTACAATTTGGATTATACCCAAAAGCACATTCATCAGTACAGGTGCATTTCCATCTCTTTAATTCCGGAAACAATCTTGTGCAATGCTCTTTCATCTCTTCATTTGTCATTCCTGCCTGTTCACCATATTGAGAACACATTTCAATATATTCTTCCATTGAAACCTTATCTATAAACTCGCCGTTTTCATAACAATATTTACAATAATCAGGATGAATACTTCCGTCTTTGTTGGTCCCTAACTGCTCATTGGATATAATAGGCATACCGCAGCTTTGACATAGTTTATTTTCCATTTCTTTTTCCTCCATTCTAAAATTTAACTGTTACAACTGACATTGCAGGGATTTCAATATCAGCATCACCTGCTGCACCGTCGGCAGTTTTTTCTAAATCATATTTATCACTTGTTGTATAAACTGAATAATCACGTTCTGCAGCAAGCCTTGTTACAGCATCATGATCCGTATTATTGACATAAACTACCGTTACAGTATCATCCGTATTATAAAAAGCACAGCAATCCACACCCTCAACACCTGAGCTGCAGGCAATACGCACCGCACCCTCACGGATAAACTTTGAGAAATTGCCAAGACACCATAATCTTTTTGAAATCCGGATATCATTATGATCATCAGCATTGATATAAACAAGACCGTCGGGATAAACACCATAAGAGCAGCCGAGCCACCAGTTCCACTCATTGGCATTAAGAATTGTTAAATCATCAACAATAACCTTTGCCATAGCCACACCATATTCAATGCCCATTCCGTTTGTACCGTTTTCCTCTTTTGAAATGAGGTCAAACACACCTGTATTCTCATCATTTGTCATCTGACAATACTCGGTTGCTGTAATATTATAATTAGAATATTTATCAGCTAAATAAGCTGCTGCATCCTTTTTAGTTTCGGTTGATGACCAATAGGAATGCATACTTACATTCTTAAAATAATCCCTTAAAGCCTTATTTTCAAATACATACTTAGGACCCTTGCCGAGGATACAATCCATATATGCAGCACAGCTTGAGCCCTTACCCTCCATTGAACCGGACTCAAACATTGACACCTTCACACCGCTGTTTTTTTCAAGCTCTGAACCTGAGAATTTGTCAACCATTACCTTGTACAAGTCCCTTGCCTCGGTCTTTGAATAATGACAGCCCTCCTGATTAACAGAGAAAGTTCCATCCTCATTATACCATGCTGCCCAACTATACTGAGGCTCATTAATCGGTGAAACATCTGTTACCTTATAACCCTCATTAACAAAATGCTCTGCCACATTATAGCAGTAATCAGTAAAGGACTGATAATTTGCAGCATCAAGATTTGTCACCCACGGCTCATCCTCCTTTAGAGCAGAGCCATAGCCTAAACCATTTTTTGTCATACTTACAGGGGGAGAATTAGCAAAAAGAGTAACCCTTAAATCATCACCTGCAAGCTCCCTTGCCTCGGCAAGACATTTCTGTGCCGCAGCATCTGCGGTGAAATCATAGCTGCCGTCAGGCTTTAAAAAGCATTCTGTACTGCGATTTTCAGTAAGAATATGCTCATCACCCTTTGAACCGGCACCGATATTATATCGGTAAATATTCAGACCTATACCCTTATTTTTATCATAAAGATAAGAGAGAATTTCCTTACTGTTTTCCCAGGCACCTACATCCTGGCTCCACCAACAGGCAGAGGCGCCAAATCCATTTATATTCTGATATGAAACATTATCATCAATTACTGTAACATTCGTATTCACATTTTCATTGACTGCGGCACTTTCGCCGTAGCTTCTTTTTTCCTCAATACCAACAACACCAAGCATTATGTAAGCACCTGCCGCAATAATTACTGCCAGCAAAACTGCAATAATGCTGACAATTATTTTTTTAGTTTTAGACATACAAGACACCTCATCTTATAAAAACAACGGGTACAATATTCTTTACTAAATCTGTACCCGTCATAAATCCAATCAATTATACACCGCTGTAAGCGTTGAAACCACCATCAACTGCAATATTAACACCTGTAATAAAGCCTGAATATTCCTCGTCGCAAAGGAATAACAGAGCACCATCAAGCTCTTCAGCCTCGCCAAAGCGCTTCATAGGTGTGGCAGCTAAAATCTTACCTGTTCTTTCTGTCGGTGTTCCATCCTCATTCCAGAGCAGCGCTGCATTCTGCTTTGTTGAGAAAAAGCCCGGTGCAATAGCATTGACACGGATACCGAGAGGAGCAAAATGAACAGCCATCCATTCAGTAAAATTCTTAACAGCAGCCTTTGCTGCACTGTATGCAGGAATTCTTGTTAAAGGACGGTAAGCATTCATAGATGTTACCATAATAATTGTGCCATTTTCCTTTTCAGCCATATCCTTTGCAAACACCTGAGTCGGAATTAATGTGCCCAGGAAATTAAGATTAAATACAAAGCTGATACCGTTAGGATCAAGGTCAAAGAAGGTTTTGATGTTCTCATCCTTCTGCACAAGATCAATTTTTTCAAGTGTATCCTTAGTTGTAGTACCCTTTGGATTATTGCCGCCTGCACCGTTAAGCAGAATATCACAGGTACCAAGCTTTTCATTAATAATATCACGAGCCTTCTGCATGGATTCAAGCTCTAACACGTTACAACCCACGGCAATAGCCTCACCGCCGTCTGCATTGATTTCATCAGCACAAGCCTGTGCTGCAGCTTCATTAAGGTCAAGAACGGCTATCCGACAGCCCTGTTTAGCCAGAGTTTTTGCAAATGAACCGCAGATAACACCGCCGCCGCCTGTAACAACTGCAATCTTGCCTTTTAAATTATCATGTTTAAACATATCGTTTATTCCTTTCTTGATTTTTCTACTGCTTCCCAAAGACCGTTGAGATAGCTGACACCAAGTGCTCTGTCATAAAGACCATAGCCCGGTCTTGCAACCTCACCCCATATCATTCTGCCGTGGTCAGGACGAATATAGCCGTCAAATCCAACCTCCTGCAGAGCCTTAACAATCTCATACATATCAAGTGAGCCTGCTGCACTTTCGTGAGCTGTTTCGTTAAACCATTGGTCATTGATTGAAACATTTCTGAGATGAGCAAAATAAATTCTGTCACCTGCTGCCTTAATAATTTCAACCATATCATTTTTAGGACTTGCACCCAGTGAGCCTGTGCAAAGAGTGATACCGTTATACTTACTCGGTACCATTTCAAGAAGCTTAACAACAGCATCCTTGCCTGTAATAATTCTCGGCAAGCCAAAAATACTCCATGGCGGATCGTCGGGATGAATTGCCATTTTAACATCGCACTCTTCACATACAGGCATAATGGCCTCAAGAAAATATTTAAGGTTTGTCCACAAATCATCAGCAGTTATACCCTTATATTTTTCAAAAAGCTCCTTGATTTCGCCCATACGCTCAGTTTCCCAGCCCGGCATAGCATAACCGTTTGAATTATCATCAATCTCTCTGAACATATCCTCGGGTGACTTGCCCTCAACCTGCTTGCCGTCATAGCAAAGGCAGGTAGAGCCGTCAGGAAGCGGCATATATAAATCAGTCCTTGTCCAGTCAAAAACAGGCATAAAGTTATAGCATATAACCTTAACGCCAACCTTGGATAAATTTCTGATTGATTTTTTATAGTTTTCTATTAATCCGTCACGACTCGGCAGTCCAAGCTTAATATCCTCGTGAACATTAACACTTTCTATACATTCCATGGAAAGACCGGCAGCAGTGATTTCATCGTGCATTTTCTGCACATCCTCCATCTCCCAAGCCTCACCCGCAGGAAGATAATGAAGAGCAGGCACTACGCCGACAACACCCGGAATCTGCTTAATTTGGTCAAGTGAAACAGTATCAAGCTTTTCACCAAACCAACGAAAAGTCATTTGCATAGAAATACCTCCTTATGTTTAATAATTTACACCCACATTTTACCACAACAAATATTGCCTTGCAAGGCAAAATTATTTTCTTCTGATAATATATGAGCAGCTTATAGTACATTTATCCTCAGCCAGTTCATAATGCTCTGTCTGATTAACAATTTCAAATCCGTCAAACTCCTTTTGCTCAAGGTAGCCCAGCCTTTTCTTGGCAAGCTCCTTCAGCTCTTCATCTGACAATGTTTTCGGAGTTGTTTTGAAAAATCTTTCTTCGCTTTTAGTATAACCAATCGGAAGCTCAACATCTTTTATTTTTAAAGCTTTATAACTTTCATAAGACTGCTCACCTGTCTGTCTTTTAAAATATAAGGGTATTTCTGCAGTGAAAAAATTCAACTTATAATATTCCTTAATTTCCTTTATTGCAATATCCTTCTGTTCACGGCTGACTGTTGTACTCAGCTCACGTCTGAAAACACCTATCCCCTGCAGCTTTTCTTTATCCGCATCAGCATCCTGCCGTCTTGTTTCATTAACCTCAATTCTTGCTGTTGTGCCGAATTTATTAATATGAACCCAAGAAAAATCCTCAAAATCGCTCATCATTCTCCAGCATAGGTCTGTCCTGTCAACACTGCCCCACATTACACCTGTTTTGAAATTATTGTTTTCAAGATAGGACAGTATTGCAGTATCACTTACTCTGCTGTTACCCACAATCTCAACATTCCAGATGAACGCATTCAAAAACGAAATAATTGCACAAAAACAAATCATACCAACAAAAAATCCAAATCTGTTTTTCAACGGCAAAAGAACAAAAGGAAGTCCTTTTTTCTTAATTATTTTCACCACACCGCCATGCTTATATGCAATTCGGTGCAGTTTTTTATAATTTTTAATATTGCACACAGCCGTTATGTATTCGCCGCAATCTTCAATATCTCTCAGTTCCATACCTTGTGCAAAGCAGTCGGTTATAAAATCCTCGCTGAACCCGTTTTTAAAATAAAACTTAACATATCCGAATAACCATCTGAATAAATATATCAACTTAAAAACTCCATATAAGTAATATTGCCCTCAATAATTGCCCCTTCCTTTGTGAAGGAGTTGATTTTTAAATCGAAGCCGTTAAACACAATGATCTGACTGCCCAGACTGACAGAAATTTTTGTATCACTGTATTCAACAACACTTTTTAATCCATCCACAAGGCATTCACCGCCTGCTATCTCAAGACGTGGCTTACCAAATATGTAATCAAATTCTTTTTTACTGCGCTTTATTTTTTTCATCATATCACCAATAATATGTATGAAAAACCCATCGTTATTATGAAAAAAGCAGAGCGAAAAATCGCTCTGCCTTTACTCTTTTATTAATCTGCAAATCTTGAATCCTTATAATATGTTTTGTTATATTGATTGTACTTATTATGTAAATATTTATCAGCATCCACTGTAAAAACAAACCCCGAAGCATTATTGAACTGCCCCAGATTGTGCAGACAGTACAAAAAGACCCTAATTGATGTAGAAAATTGAATTGTTAAGCAACAAACTGATTTCGTTTTTCAAACGGAGTCAGTTTTGTTTTAGTTTGAATACGATAGTTATTGTAAAAGTTGATGTATTCAGCTATGAGGAGGCTAGCCTCCTCATAGCTGGCGAGCTTGACTCTATGGATACACTCTGTTTTGAGAATTGAGAAGAAATTTTCAGCTAAAGCATTGTCATATGGATTTCCTCTTCTTGACATTGACGGATTTATGCCGTATGATTTAGTTAGCATATGGTATTCATGAGATACATATTGCGATCCTTGGTCACTGTGGAGCTGCAATTCTTCAGTGACCTTTTCCGTTTTCATAGCTTTGTTAATTGTATCAAGAACAAGCTTAACTGTCATATTCTTTGACATATGGTAAGATACAATACTGTTGTCGTACAAATCTCTGATTATTGATAGATAACACATGCCTTGTTTTGTTGGTATATATGATATATCCGTTACCCACTTTTGATTTGGTTTGTCTGCAGTAAATTCTCTGTTGAGCAAATTAGGATATTTATGCAGATGTTCTGATATGTACTTAAACTTCTTTCTGCGTACAACTGACAACAGATTGTATTTCTGCATTACTCTAAGCACAGTCTTTGGATTTCGGTATATTCCTTGTCTTTCAAGCCATATATGTACTCTGCGATAACCATATGTGTTATTTGATTCTTCTTGACACTCTCTTATCTTATCAGCCAATGGCAAATCTTTATCCGGTGTATCTAATCGTTTTAAGAAATCATAATATCCACTTCTTGATACTCCAAAGAACTTGCACATTTGACTAATACTGTATTTCTCCTTGTGCTTGTAGATTACTTGATACTTTATCGATGGCTTCACTTCCTTTCTGTGAGCGAGAGAAAATCCCTCATTAACTCATTTTCCATTTCTAATCTCTTGATATATCTATCCTTGCTTGCCATTACATATCGCATT